>Ga0247778_1000351_pt1 | contig 69873 bp, 59 predicted proteins | sample UWRJL049202B5_FD_179939 | JGI IMG/M metagenome (GOLD analysis project Ga0247778, IMG submission 179939) | Plant litter microbial communities from Arlington Agricultural Research Station in Wisconsin, United States - UWRJ-L049-202B-5 | ecosystem: Environmental > Terrestrial > Plant litter >... | reverse complement strand
TACGGGGGAGAGGTTGGGAAGGGTGTTTGGGGGACGGTTGCATACTGGGGCTGGGGAGGGGGTGGGGGTGGGGGAGTAGGGGGGAGGATTTGGGTTGGAATTGGGATGTGGTGTGGGGGAGAAATATTTCGTGCATGTAAGCTTTCTTAGTTGTAAATTTTATTTTTAGGTTCCCCTCGGTGCGATTTGCAACAAACGCTGTACTTGCAAGTACTTGGTATGGGGAAGATCCGTGGCAGAGCAGAGCAGAAAGAAAATAGGTGGACTTATTTAGAACAAGTAGACAAGGTGCGATACCGGGCATCAGCGTCGAAGACTTAGGGATACTGTTGTGCATGAATGTAAGTCTACATAACAGCAACACGCTCTCTGTTCTTGATTTGGTGGAAAGAAGCAGGAAGAGTCGCTATTGCAAAAAGCCTAGGATCCGACTCGGGTGCCTAATGGATGGTAAAAGGCAGTTACTGATGCTGAAGAAGGCAGTCTCCAAAGCTGCAACACCTGCTCACAAGAATCTAGAAATAATTGTTGGTAAACGATCGAAATAACGAATTTCGGGTATGCGACTAACGAAGCGTCGTCGTGTGTCGGCCGTCTTAAGCGGCTTTCTAGTCAATTATTATGCGCAGAATAGCTACCTAGGTAGGCTTGACTATCGTGAAACCTAGTAATTACACTATGATGAAAGTAGTACGCATGACCAGTATAAAATTTCCAACCTTGTGCAACCTTTCCCCTCCTAAAAGGAAAATCACTGCAAAGAAGTCACCCCCACTGAAACCAACCTGCACAGTTCTTCGACCTCACAACCACAAAAAAAGCCACAAAAGCCTCACGATGCCATTCTCCAGAATACTCCAAAAAATACTCCGAAAATCCAAAGCTAGCTTGGACCACGAAGACCAATCTCCACCACCATATAATCACACGGAAGCTCTCAGTGATGACACAATCATAAGGCTCACACACACTCCGAGACCGAAAAAAAAGGCGCACTCAATCAAAGCCACAGACGTGCCACAATGGAAATGGACGGAAGCAGAATGCCGAGAATGGTATAAGCTTGTGTTTATGACCTATCTTAGCATTTCGAGATTTGAGGCTGCTGATTTGGCAAATTCGATTGACGGCTGGGGTCCAAGTATTTTTTCAAGGTCGGAATCTCAATGGATTTATATATTGGGAGAGGGAAGGGGAATTGCTATGCATACTTTGATTGTCAGTGTGCGGAGAAACAAAGGCGCAGTTCCCCGCAACGTCACATTCAGTTAGAATTTGAATTTTGTTGGCTTTACTCTGGCTATACATGAAGTCAACTTATTGGTGAGAAGGGGGTTTGAAAAATAGGCAAGGAAAGTCTTAGAGTATTCGGAAAAATATTTTCCTGAAATGAACTTGTTGGTAGGAAAGTTCTTTTGACGAGGGGGCACCAGGGGCGTAGCCATTAATAGGAAGAACGAATACAATGGTTGTTTTGAGGGAATCGTAGTAGACGACGTGATTGAAGATGGTATTTGTAAAGATCGCTTCTGCAGCCAAGGTTGGCATTTTCTTGCAGCTGATAATATTATCGATGCCGAATACCTCGTCGGATGAGGAAGTGACAATCGCCACTATTGCGAGTGCTGCTTCCAGATCGAGCCCTGTGATTGATATATCTCCTGTACCTATCATCGCAACTCAGGAATGTGCTTCAAACTCAGCAAGCAAAATTCATTTTGGAAGTGTACAATTCGTCCAGGTTTCAGAGTCAAATTCCCACAAGTATATCCCCAACCGTAGCAACCGTACAAGCCAGAACATCTGCGTGAAATTGAACCGTTATAGTGTTGAGTTTCAACCAGAAGAACACACATCTGGTGCGGGGGAAGAATCTGAGGACTGGGCAGGAAGGTAGCCTACATTTAAGTGGGTTGGGACCGCATAGTAAGTACGACGGCAGCCTTCACCCTTGACCCATTCAGCGCGGGTTTACAAAATTGTAGACTAGAGGTCACAGATGTGTGAGAGTGTCAAGTTTACTTCATAGCCAAGACAGATCGTCATACCGTGATCAGTCCAGTATTCAGTCTCAAAGACCGCTGGTTGAGCTCCTTATTTGCAGCAGCTGTTTACTGGTCTCATAACCCCATTAAAGTTCAGGCGATGGTGTGTCGGCGTTCATTTTATGACTATTCACCACTGTGCCTCAATCGCTCGCTTCGATTGCGCAGGGATTTTTCTAACCGCACCCACGGGGAGAGGGATAAACTAGCGTGATACCCCGATATCATACTTCGGGGTAATAATACCGGTCCAGCCGTGGTCCGTACAAATGCCGCGCATTAAAGTTTCCAATTATATATCGACTTTCATACATTGCAGTAATGAATTTCATCAGCTCTCTGGTCGTAGCAGAACAAAGAAGCCTTTTTTCTACTATCTTGCGTATTCTGAGTATTGGGAAACAAGGCTTTTGCAAGATTAGTACCACCACTCCCACTTCAAAAATTAACAGGGCGAGGAGCCATAACTCTTTCCAGCTATCCAACTATCTTAATATCTTCGGCATTGGAAGTTCTATTTTGAAGAAGATGGTCCAATCCTGGATACATCTGAGTAGTATCCATACCTTTGCTTCTGGCAGAGGACATCTGTACGGCGGAAATGCTCCATCACCATCGCTTTGAGGAGCCAGTACGTCTTCGATACAACCGCATCCGACAAATTTCAGAACCCACTAGAAAATGATTTTTCATTCACGAAATTACGCTGGATTAGGATAATCATATGAGGCAAATCTTAATGGAGCGTAACTCGAGTTCAGAGTCTGGCATGAAGCTTCTTGCCGGGAATTCTGAGCCTTGAAGGGTCCCCATTGTATGAACACGAGAGCACGTTTACCGAATTTTTCCCTTTCTCTTTGATCGCCATGTGTTATGATATCTTTAGGCTACGGTTTGAGGCATCATCAGCCAGTTTCGTATTAAATGGCAATTTCGTTAGAAGTCATTCTCATAGTCGTAAAAATTTCCTTATGACCTAAAGTACCTCATTCAAAGAGGGCTTCAGTTTCCAGTTTGACACTTTGCTGAACGTAGCCAGAGCTGAGCTTACATGGCGGCGTTGGGCGGTGAATGGTGAAGTGAATTTCAATATGCCGTTGCACGATTCCGCGTCTGAACACAACGGCATCTTCCAACGCTGAGAAGAACGCTGCCGGCTTCACCATGTCAAACTGTATGTATATCTTTCAATTTTCAATGTTTTACGCGGTTTCCGGGATTGAATTGCGCTGTCGCAGTTGTGGTACTCAAACCCTCTGCCTTGCCTCCTGCAAGTCTCCTGCCTTAGATGCAGCATTGTCGCGTCAAGACGCGTCTGTACTGATGCTATAACGTTGACATCGTGTGGGCTCTTATCTTGACACTAAGTTTTTGAACATGGCGGTAAAAAGGTCAAGGGTTGATGAAGTTGGACTGCTAGTGGAGGCGTCATGGCCAGCGCTATGCACTCTTCAGTAACTAACAATAGAGATAGACGACCAGGCATTTACGACGGGGGCTTCCTCGGCCTCGCCCAATAGCAATCGACCTGTCCAGCGGTAAATATATGCGCCTTGTGATTCGTTTGAGTTGTGTACCTAGGTATCTAATCTTGCTGAATAAAGTCTGGCCCCACCGTCTCCGAACCGCAACGTGTAAGTGGCCTACCTATAGATCACTGCTCGGGTACTTTGACTAATATGGCCTGCTTTGCACAAGTCTTGATGAACACCAGAGGTCAGTTTCAATCTTGATTGAATCTATCATCACTGTTCCTAATCTCTGTGTCATGTAGAAAACTGAACGAGTTGTGAGTTTGTGTCCTCTCTAGGCGCCTTAGTAGGCTCCTTAGGACTAGCTGACAATGGTTTCATTCAGGACGAATAAGTTGGACGAACTGTGAGTTCTGTCTTTCTGTGAGACAGCATCTCTAACCTTTGGATGCAAAGTCAAGAAACCCGTGCAAAGCTGTGAGTGCATGCTTTTGAGATTCCTTAAACATACAAGCTGACTTGAGCAAGCGAAACCCGGGAGAGATATGTGTGAGTAGATTACTGCGCTTGCAATTCTGTCCTTGTTGACTTTTGGAACCACAGGACGGCGGAGGCAACACGGCTGTAAGCTGCCTATTTCGTCTATGGGGAGGAAGTGCTAATAAAATTGAAAGAGCCGAAAGATCCCGAGAGCAGTAAGTAATTCGAGCGGTATTGTATTACATCAATCTCACGGGACCGGCAGGGATATGAGGGAGAACCGACTGTCAGTCAACCTCATAATCCTGTCAGACAGTAAATCGTAGAACGATGAGTTGCTGACCACACTCAAAGAGTCCAACAGCAGTCAGATGTGTAAGGATAGAGCTCAGTTATCTGACTGCTTCATTTATTTGCTAATATATGATGAAGTCTAAGAAAAGCCATGGAATTGTAAGTCTGAGTGTAATGAATTTGCCAGAATAAGTGTTATACTAATACTCGAGAAGAGGCAGTAAAGACAAAGGACTGTAGGCGCATTTATTACTAACAAAAGTCTCTGTCATGCTAACAGCGAACAGAGAAAGCAGAGAAGGGGACTTGTAAGTGAAATGACACCCACGCAAACTTTGTTAGCGTGCTCACAACTTCTAGGGAGAGAAGAGAGAGATTTTTGTCTGTCAAATCACCCCTGGTATTCCGTCCTCCTGCTGATTTAAATCAGGGACCTGAAACGTCGAGTCTTGTATGCTTATTGGTCTATGATTGCTTACGAATCCCACAGCTAATATCTACTGTAGGCAGACACAAGAGGAGATAGTGTAAATTTCCGAGATGTTGGTCAAGGGATGATATGCTAACACCTTGAATCAGTCGCCAACAGGGGATCATCCTGTAAGGAACTTCCTGTTTCTTTTCTGTGAAAGAGACTTACATTTTCTCGCATTAGTGCAGATGCGTCTGTGCAGTCTGGGTAAGTCCAAAATATACTGCTAGCGCACTACTGTGAATTAATCACTTTTAGCAGGGTAAACAAGAAAAATGACAAGGCGTTTGTTCATCCTCATTTACCATAAGTATTTACAGCTAATCGGGGTAGCAAGGATGATATAAAGATGTCGCGGGGTGAGAGGTTTTCGCGATGGTTGGAGATAAAGTAGGTTCTTAATTTCGGTTTTCATCGAGTTGTAGATAATATATTTGATTTCATAGTATTGGGCTAACTTTTATTAGCTGGTTGGCAATAGCGTGCACCTTATTCTCGTCTGGAGTCATCTGGTGGGCGACAGATAGAAATCGAGTTCAAGATGTGAAGGTGGTGAACGTCGTGAAGATGTCATCGGTCAATAGTCAAGGCGCGATGTGGGTTGCGGGAGGGGGAACGAGATTGGAATTCTCCTGGATCTTGTTGATTGTTGCTTTGTTGCTCCACGTTCCGGAGCTTTTCTAGCTTCTGAGATGATATCATATGCTAGTGGGTTGATCTGCTTCTTTTGCAATTTCTCCGTTTCCGTTTTAGTAAATCAGTAATGATTCTCCGGCGATTGATGATTGGCTGCTTCACCCTCTCCTCCTCTCGGTGTAACTTCGCAACCACACCCCCTATCTCCCTTATATACCCAAATAAAGGGAAGCCCTTCAACAAAACAAATGAGTGGGCGAGGACTTGCAAGCCTCTTCTATTCATCGAGTAGTACTACCTCATAGATGTGACCGATTAGGATGGGCACTCTCCCATTTCTAGCAGTTAGTTCTATAGTTCGTCCCAGCCCCGGATGTGACCGATGAGGATGGGTTAATAGCCCATTTCTAGGAGCTTTGGCAACGTTCACTTGCTAACTACTTGTTTTGGGGAATTTTTTGAGTGTTTCTTACGAGGTAGGTCATATGACAACACTTAATAGACGACCACGGTAGAGGTCTGGGGGGCAGACGCCCTTCCCCGCAGCAGGCACAGCACAAGTTAGAGCACAAGTTAAGGAGCTTCTAGGCACGCGACTCATAGTCTTAGGCACACGTTTCACAAATGTGTGGCTGTGCTTAGAAGCCTCGTGATATCGTACATATCAGCCTTATGTACTGTGCGCGTGACCTCCCAAGTCTCGTGCGGTTCCCTCCAACTCGCTTCCTTTTCCAAAGGCCCTCGAGAAGAGGACCGCGAATATCATTATAATGAATGCTTATTTCTCTGCTGGACTTGAAAATGCAAACAAAGACTGTCAGGAAAAATGCGTATATAACCAAACCAGACCTTTTACCTCCCAAAACGCCATTCCATGCTTCGTGACTCCATACTATGTGCGCGCCTGTGGTCCCTTCCTATCCCCATGATTCATAACCTATCCAAGAATGCAACAACAAGCAAATAGCCTGTGATCCGAACGCCGTCTATTATATCCAGCACAACAAAACAAAGAGTGAAACGTGGAAATGATGGAAGTTGGTGGCTCGCCTGAACTTCTTACTTCAAGAAGCTACCGAAGGTGGTGGATAAGCGTTTTCGCCTTGAAGATCGTCTCTCCGGCGCAGAATGTAGCATATGCAACGAAGCATTCGTCACCGGTCTCGGGAGCGGCGAAGGTGAGGGCGACGGGGGATCTTCCTTGTCGTCTCCATCCGTCATGCTTCCCAAAATGAGTTTGTTAACATCAGGATACGACCACGGCTTCGAGTCGATCACATCCTCACTTTCGGACGTCAGCAAGTAGAATAAAAAAAGGGGAGAGTATTAAAATGACTTACTCAATCGGCATGTTGTCGTCAAGCTTTTGGAGCCGTCCCAGTGCACGCAGGTTCCCGCCGAAGGATACAAATTGGATACTGAACCAGCGGCTCTCCCATTTTTTGAGCTTAGGGTTCAGCTTTGTGATGAAGCTAGCAATCAGCTTCTCGACGTCGTCTTCGTTGGCACAGCCCTCCCAGAGACCGTCGGTGAGGACGATAAGTGTCATCTTCTTCCTGGTGTCGGTATATGTATCAAATATCCTTGCCAAGGATTCTGTCATATTCGTCTTGTACATGTGGTTGATCTCTTCGCCGGCGTTTTGCATGGAGGATTTGAATGTCTTCGGGATACCCCATCCTTTGATCTCTTGGAGATTATGCTGGCTGCCGATTGCGTACCACAGATCAAGGCCGTCTTTATCCAAAGGCCCGATCTTCATTGCCAATGTTATTAGCACTTCCGTCACAACAGCCCAGTGCTCCTTCATAGTGAAGGCATTATCGACGACGAAAACCTGTAGTAGAAGTCAGTAAGCTCCTTCAAGATTCCATGGACAGCCTACAATATCGCGGTTGGTGATGAAATTTTTAAGCCAGGGATCTTCTGGAATCCTGCCCATGAGGGATGAGAAGGCACCCTTCTTGTCTCCCCATAGCTTGTCGAGACGTGCGTGTTCTTCGAATATTGCATACGAAAGTGACGCGTGTGCACGAGGAATTTCGACAACTGGAAGTTTTGCACCATCTGGCTCCAGTGCAGTCTCGGGACTTATTTGAGGAGTTGGCGGCAGTACACTGCTTGGACTGACACTATGTGGAGTTTCTGTGGTCATTTGTCTTTCTGGGACCTTGCATACTTCAGGGGGCGTAGCGGGTGTATGGAAATTATGACCTTGCTTTATGTCGGAGTATTCCTCATCCTCCCCAAAGTCTCCGCTTTGCCGCGTAATTTCTTTGCCTTTCACATTTACTGTATCGTTCGGCAACTGGGATTCGGTTCCTTGCGTACCATCTGTGAAGGAGAAAGAGGGGATATTTGTCGTATTGATAGGAAGTTTGGGGGGTTTGAAAGGCCGCTGAGTACCTTTCTGTGGGGTTGAACTACTGTCAACGAAAGCTGGGAGAAAGCCGCCAGTGTGAGTGACAGCTGGATAGTACGGAGAAACGTTTATATTGGGAATATCGATTCCCTTCCACTTGCCAATTGAGTCTGGCGGATACTGGCTGTTTTTCGCTGGGGGGAATGCTTCGAAAAGCCTTTCGCTTTGTTCAGGACTGTCGCATATTTCCTGGCCTTCACTCACAATGCCAAGGCCGACCAGGTCAGTGCTAATGGCAGTCTCCCGATTCGCGGTTTTTCCAATAACAACCTTTTCGAGACGTTCTGACTTCCTAACTCTTTCTGACCCAGGGCGAAGCTGAGATCGGCCATTTGGCAAGAGGGATCCAGAGCCTTGCCCGGCAATTTGAGCTGTGTTCACCTCCGCAATTGGTGTCGCGGTAGATGGTGCGCGCTTGTCTAAATGGAGCAAAGCTTCCAGGGTATCTGGCGCAATCACCTTGAGCTGTCCTTTCTCTGTAAACCTTTTCTGGTCATTCTTCGCAAGGATGATGATCTCTTCTAATTTCTCACATAACATTTCAAAGCTCAATCTCCGGTTGGGATTTGTAAGAAGCATCTTTTCTTCAACGAGATCGAGAACTCGATGAGAGATTGTGTCGGCTTTCCGTGAGGAGTTTCGAAGAAAATCATGCCAATGAAGGACGGAAGGCAGCACTTGTGTGCCATCATGAAAGGCGTCGTCTCCGGATGGAGCACTCCCGCCTTTGCCATCTTCGACACGCTGGCGAAGTTCTGCAATCTCCAGCATGCGAACTTGGCGATAATTATCATAAGCCTGTGAGCCAAGGATAACCCATGTTGCGACAGCTGAGAGAACGCATCCAAACGACCAGGTGTCGATGGTCTGCAGTTGAGGCGTGGTGGTTTTCGATCTTTGGGGATCACACTCCGGAGCACCTGGATCGAAGTAATTAGCTTCGTAAATAGATAGCACCAGCTTTGGCCGTACCATAGGTCCGAGTTCCACCAAGTATGAATGTGCTCGTCTTTCCAACCACGTCTTTCTCAAATTTTGTGAATCCAAAATCCGCGAGTTTAAATTCCCCACGCACTCTCAATATGTTATCAGGCTTGATGTCGCCGTGCCATCTATACAATTAATGTTAGTGAGCCTTGTGACTTGCGTACTGTTACTAACCCCTTGTAGTGTTTGGTTCTGCCATCTTCGCTCTTGTATTGGAATTGATGTAGTCGTTTAAGGGTGGCGGCCACCTTGAACAGATCTTCCCAGAAAGCGATGATCTCGTTGTTCAAAACGGGAGGGTAAGTGTCTGCAATGTATTCGTCGAGGTCTTGCTGACCATATTCGAGAAGGATGTTGTGAGTCGGTGAAGCAGCTCCACATTCTCTGAAGTGGTATTCTCCCAAATACTTCACGACACCTTCGTGAGACCGAACGGCCCTGAACGCTTCGCTTTCGAGCTTGTATATATCATCCCAACCCGTGGCGTACGACTTGACCGCGAACTCGTAACACTGCATCAATGTTAGCATGTACTCGTTAAGCCATGATGCAGCAAACATACCCAGCCTTTGGTTGGATCTTTGTGCCTGGAGGACGCCAGCGCTTTCTTCAAATCTTTTGACTCGACAAGATCGTCCTGAATTTTGTAATGGCGCACATTGGCGGTTCCTCCCTTTTTGTTGATCACCTCCCCGTAAAAGAATGGAAGGATCCAAGGCCCCGATGTAAAAGTGGTATTCATATGAAGTGTCAGACGGGCAGGACAGAAGGCCCATCGAACTTTATCAAATGCGCCGGTGACAGCCTTATAGTCATATTGTGTAAAGTTGCTTGGCAGCAATGGGCGCTCGTCTGTTAACTCCTGCACAATGGAATCGTAGAGACTCGTCGGGTCATAGAAGAGAGACTCGTCGGAGAGCGTATATTGCACAAAAATGTGAATCAGGTGCCCGCAATTGACCTCTGGATGCAGGAGGGCTGCGAGAACAAGCAGATAATCCGTGCATTGGTCGGCAGTGATCTTTGGGAAGCCATCACCCGAATTGTAAAAAAAGGAGACCAGTCTCACGACATTCGTAGCCGTCTCGCCTGGCGACTTGGTGTTCATCCATGTTCTGATATCGCGTGGAGGGTAGAATATCTTATCCTCCCAATTATGACGCTCTATTTGCTCCAAATGCCGCTGGAAATCTTCTTGGAGTTGTGGTTGCGGGACAGGACGAGGCTCGCCCATGGTGACAAACACCTCGATATATTACCGCGATGCGAAAGATAACAAAGGGAGAGGAGGCGGGGGGGAAGAAACAGAAAACCGTGGGGCAGATATGAGGAAGAGATATTATGCAATCCAGAGGTGAAAGTGTTGAAAAAGAAACTGGTCAGACTGTCGCGTCTAGGTTCGGAGCATCAGGCAGAGCCTCGCCCTAGCAGCAGCCTTCGCAGGACATGAGATACGAGGGATATGGGGCTCCAGGTGAGCGGGCATGGCGGGAGACGGGGGAGGGGCTGCCACTCCTAGGGCAGAGGTGGAGGCGGAGGCTGAGAGCCAGAGCCAGAGCCAGAGCAGAGAGCAGCAGCCCGAGCACTGCACCAGAGCAGATGCGCTCACCGAGAGCTGAGGTGGTGGCTGGCGCCCCTATAGATCGGCTGTTGGCAGACTATTGGATGTTCATCCCGCGCTTGCATGGAACGACATGGATGATATAATATGGCGTGCAGCGATAGAAAAAAGGAAGCACTGGCGCACTGGCGCACTGGCTGCCATCAAGATCGGAATTCATCGTCGCAGGAAGTTGACGACGATGCGGTGCGATGCGGCGCGACGCGATGCGATGCGATGCGACGCGACGGGACGTGACGCGATGCCGTCAGAAAAAGCTTGATCTGGCGGAGCTGGTGGAGCTGGTGGAGCTTAGCGCCAACACGCGGATACGGGTCACAGAAGCCGTTGCCGCTGTGATCCCAGGCATTCCGTCGCGGAGATTTAAGGCTGAGAAGCTTCTGACAGTAGCAGTGGCACCCCGCTCTTCAATCCACGTAGTAGCTGTAGCTGTAGCTGTAGCTATGTTTATAGTTTTGTTGTGGTTTGCTATGAGGCTCTCTCTCTCCTCTTTCCTCTTTCCCTATATGTGCAGTCTTGACAACACACACCACTTTGGCTCCATCTCGTCTTGTTCTTTGACACCTTATCCTTCTTAAATCTTCAAGAGATCTTCATCTGAACCACTCAGAATAACGTTCAATACTGTTACACCGTGCTTCCCGCAGAAGAAGACGCCTTTCTATCTCTAGGACGCCATTTCCACTTCTCCGATATCCACCTCGGCCGCCGCAAGTCTTCCGAATCCATGGGCAGAACCTCACGCTGCCATCTCCTCTCCGCTAACCCCTTCCCAAGATACGCAAACGTAATCGTCAGTACCGTCAGCGGTAGCGTAACCTGTACCCATCTCACCATGGCCAGACTCGAAAAGCTTGCTCCTTTGTTTTCCTGTCCTTGGAACTTGATAACATCCGTACTGAAGAACGTCGACACAAACGTCGCAGGAAGATAGATCAGCGTCACAATCGTGATGATGCGAACGATAATGGCCTCGTTCTCCATGTTCAAATTTAGCCTTTCAAGACGATGCTGTTTCACCAGTTCCGTTCTGTCGGTCGTGATGCGGACAAGTGCATCTGCACGGTCTATTTGCAGCCTGAAATCGTCGATGAGGTTGCTCAACTGGCTTGCAAAGACAGCAATATCATCCCCGCAAGACTTCTTCATAGGGAACTCCTCGTTGTCGCGGAGATCAATGTAGAATCGTCGAAGAGAGGTCATCACGTCCACGTTTGCCTTGAGAGCAGAGGCAACGTCCCGGACCCTCTCGGCCCATCGCTGTAAATTCTGAATATCTCTTGTGGTGTAGATATGGTGATGATGCCCTTCACCTGTTGGGCCTAGGACTGCCATTTCTGTCTTAAAAGCTAAGTTAGCGTGTGGCTACCCAGTCATTGAAATCACTCCACTTACATCTTTTTCAATGGTATATTCCAACCATTTAATATACCCTCGCCAATCTTCCGTCGACCAGTGGCAGAAAAGCAAGTGGGCCGACAGACTCGACCGAAAGCATTCGTCTAGAGTTTCAAAAGCTTTATCCTCAGGTCTCGCTCCGGTTCCCGTCAGTTCTTTAAACCGCTGCTGGATATCCAAGCCGCCTTTCGTCACAATCCAGAGTGTATTACCTCCAACCACATCAAGCTGGTGATAAAAAGCCGCCTGCCTAATCGACCATCGGTTCTTGCCTGGGTCCTCAACATCTTGGGACGTGAGAGTTACACCTTTCAAGTTGTAGCAAAGCTGATAGTGCTTCCCTGACCTCCCCAAGCTGTCGATTCCGTTATTGCTTCCAGGCGACAATTTCAGGGCTTTTTGCTCGCGAAAGCTGCTGAATCTCTGATCGCGCGCCTCACTTTGGAGACCGAAGACAGATATGAAGTCCAGATAATCTGGCATCACCTGGTGGAAGGTGAACAACTCCAACAGCATCGAGCGAGTAATCCCCAGACGAGAGCGTGAGTTTGCGCCGTAGATATATACGAAACGGCATTTTGGATCTTTCTGCTGGACAGCGACGACTGGGTTTTGAGGATCGCTAGGATCCTGGACTACCTTAAGGTCAAACCATCTCGTGAGCTCCTCCGGCGTCTGAATATTGAGCTTATCCAACTCTACCGCATTTTGTTAGTGTACTCTCTCAGTATGGGTATTACGTGGACATACCTTGGCCCTTGCCATTATCAGTTTTCAAATCCCGAATCGGCACTTCTACTTTTTCTACGTCCGTTTCGAATAGGAACGGAGCTGCGAAATCTAGCCTCGTCGCATATGCTGCCAATGCACTTGGATAGGTGCTGACGGTCCTCCGGATGAGATTGCGCGGATACAATGCTCGGTCGAGGTACGACCTTTGGAAATTAGTAGGTAGCGGCAAGTATGGAGGCATCGTCGATCACAGGATACTCTATTGTAAGACACCAGACAATTGTTCAATGCGACTCAGACGATTTGATGGAAAATATTGAGGACTAAATAAAGAGTCTACGAAAATATGCCCAGAGGCTCTGTTTGATGAGTGTGATGGCAAAGCCGCAAAGCGTGCTGTGCGGGGCTTCCTGAGGGCGACCCAGCAAATGCAAACAACCAGGTATGTGATACAAGATGGAACATGGTAATTACAGCCTAAGACATCTGGATGGATCCAGCACGATCTGGACAAGGCTCTGCGCAACGTGGAGCTGTTTCGCGGTCCGTTTGCTTTTGTGTGGCTTGGCTCTAAGCCACCGCCCATCATGCATCTCAATCGCCCCTCATTCAGGTGTCACCTGTCGCCGTCTCTGCGCAGCATTGCTGTCTCTCAAGGCAGCGATGTTATTTCGATCTTCCTAATAAGCACACCGAAATGTCAGTCTGCGTGTACTCGGTGTTCGGCGACAACAGCTCTAGCTTAGGAATGACGCACAATTGTCAAGCGCTCAGGTATCTCGAACAACCACTGATCCAATTCCTAGACATACACGTCAATATCAACACTCTCGGGCTCAAGTACAACTCATACCTTGCGTTCTACAAGCTTAATATTAGGCCATTTACTCAGCAAATAATCTCTCAATGCCTCCCAAGTAAGGCCTGCGTAGCAAGAAAAATGCTCTTGAAACGGCCCTTTCTCTTTCCCGCCCTTCGACGAGGCGATAGAGTCGCCGGTTTTTCGACGGCGAATTGAGTCGAACGTCAGGCGGGACTGGAGTGTCGTCCGCCTTTCAGGAGGTTCAGCGCCACCCGCTGGGTTTCTCAGCGGGTTACTCGACATCGCTAATCGCCGGTTCAGGGGCTTTCCAGCTTGGTATGCTGGCTCAAAAGCAATAGATACACGAAGCACGTCAGGTGCATGAACAGCGGCTGTGAAAGAAGAAGTTAGGATGGGTTGATTGCGAGGCTGCTCTACCGAGGCGACACAGGACTTATATCACTAATAAATTACTCAGAATTGGTCACGAGGCTGATAATCTGACTGCCTTGAAGGGGTTCCTTCTTCGAGTATAATGCATATGCAGTGGCGTGCATTTTATGTGAGCAATATGCAGCCGCAACTTGTGACAAACCATCACCTCGAGAGTTCAAACCCTCAATTTTGGCCATTGTGCTAGAAGGGCCACTTTCTATTCCATGAATATCGCATCGATTGTTCTTTTGACCAAACGAAGACTAACAAACATCAGAGAAGACAGAGATACGACTTGGTGCCAACATCAAAGATATTGATATTCTGGAACAGATGGGTCTCGCCAGCAAGGATCGCGCTAACCTTCCTATCTAGAACCTCAAACGGGATGTTCTTCTTTCAATAAATGAGGAATCAGACGGATACCGAGTACAAGAAGCAAATAGCAGCCTCGCATAACGCTTCAAGGTTCGCCGAATACTGTACTCGCCCAATGTAGCTTTGCTCCGCCTTACTGAGCCTCCACTAATTTGTCTCGGGCATAACAAATCCACAACATTGTTTCGACGATCATTGACGCATCTACTATCGGCTCCTTATTGTTCATGCTTAAAATCAACTTGTTAGTGAAAGGGGTCTTTGAGGCCGGGGGGGTTGGACTGGTTTTGCTGTAATTTTTATTATCTCACTAAATAATTTTATTTTATAGATTTAACCGATTAATACAAATGCTTTTTTGTTTCTAATAATTAATTCTATATTTTATATTAGCTCCAGATTTGATTAATAAAAATAGATTAATACTTTATTTCTAGTAGGTTTGGTAATATTCATTTGTTGATTTCTTTTTTTTGTGGTAATTTCTTGGGTGTTTCTTACGAGGTAGGTCATATGACAGCATTTAACAGACCACCACGCTAGTGAGGCGCTAGTTAAGCGGGGTGTATATGTGAGGCTCTCTACAGCCTCTTAGATAGAGGATAAATACGACAATACAACCTAATTCAGCCCTACTAATTTTTAAGGTGTGATCACCCTGTGATATCGACCTCCTCTGTTTCAAATAGGAGCAAATTTTTGCTTACATCTATGCGGATAACATGGCTTTTCATATTTGCTTGAGTCGCAGTTTTCAATCTACGAAGATTCCATTCCTATTTCGCTAGGCTTGCTTGCAGTTGTGATTGCTTTTCCAGCATTCGGTTCCAACATTCCTGTCCGTCCCCAAGAGATATTGCACTCACAGGCGGATTATTGTGATCAATACAACACAGCTAACATTTTTCGATGACCTCCTCTAGCACTTCTTCAATTTCAATGTTTGTTGTGCTGATGTTGATATGCGGCCGACAACGGTCAATTTTGTCTCGTAGCCTATTGCTCTCCCAGTTGACTAATGTGAGCAGGGTACAGGGCGACGTGCTCAACCAAGCAGCATCGAGTATTCTTACCTGCCAAGAGCCAAGAGATAAGGAAGTCTGCATTGCATCTCAAGTCGAGCTTAGGTCATTTGAAAAAGTAGTATACCCGTATGCGGCTTATGTCAGCCGCTCAATTCATCCCCAAGTAGATTGAAGTGGAGCTCCCCCGCAGTCAGCAACCGAGACGATCAACTTTCTTTCGACATCCCACACCTCTCCTCATCTAAACATCACGCCAAGATACCCGGGAGAGAAAAGCGTGCAGTATGCATGGCATCTGACGGCTATAGGCCAATCGTGCAGCATATATCTGCCGTTCAGTCGACCCGTGCTGGGTACCTCACGGTACTTGGGTGTACTGACGAAGATCTCAAATGAAGGCCAAGCGGTCCTATGGACGAAAGAAAATCGCCTAGGTAGATCTCTCTATTTAAATATCTCCTCATTTTCGTTGAATTGTGTTCCAAATTCATTCCCCAATTCTTCGAAACTTCGAGATGAAGAACCCCGACGAGAAAGTTGTACTTCCGGTCGTCACTCACGACACCAAAGAAACCTCCCATACACAAGATCTTGAAAGTCCAGTCTCTCACGATGAAATCGACACGGCCGCAGAGAAGAAGCTTCTCTGGAAAGTCGATCTCCATGTCGTGCCACCACTCTCAATCCTCTTCCTCCTCGCTTTCCTAGATCGAGTCAACATCGGCAATGCAAAAATCCAAGGAATGACCAAGGAACTGAATATGCACGGCCAAGACTACAGCATTGCGCTCTTCATATTCTTCATTCCGTAAACAAATTCCGCTCCAGCTCAAATAACAGCGCTGATGAGAAATAGATACATCCTCCTTGAAGTCCCATCCAATATCATCCTTCGAAAAGTCGCACCTTCGACATGGCTCTGTGGAATCATGTTTTTCTGGGGAGTGTGTACTGTATGTGAGGGGCTGGTGCATAATTTTGCGTCACTTGTTGTTTTAAGATTCTTGATTGGAGCTTTCGAGGCTGGCTTTGCGCCGGGTTGTGTGTACCTGATTAGCATGTACTATCAGAGATATGAGCTGCAGTGGCGGATGAGTATTTTCTTCTCTGCTAGTATACTGGCTGGTGCTTTTGCTGGGTTATTTGCGTATGCTCTCGCACATATGGATGGTCTTGGTGGCTACAGCGGTAAGTGATTTCTATCGCGACGAAAATGTGCGGGTATTGATATTCGGCAGGCTGGCGCTGGATCTTCATCATAGAGGGTCTGATCACAATCGTTGCCGCTGTCACGTTCAAGTTCATCGTTGTCGACTGGCCCGAAGATGCCGGTTTTCTTACAGCCGAAGAGAAAGCACTTCTCCGAAAACGTTTGACGAGGGATACCGGGGAGGCACGTATGGATACCCTCAACCGGAAGTCCGCGAAAAGAATCTTCTCGGACTGGAAAATCTACTGTGCAACATTCATGTATATGGGCGTCGTGAACACCGGTTATGCGACATCATTCTTCATACCGACCATCATTCAGGAGATGGGTTTCACGGCTGCCATGAGTCAAGTGAGAAGCATCCCGATTTTCGTGGTGGCTACGGTCTCTGCGCTCACCGTGGCTTGGTTGACGGACAAATTGAAGCATCGTTACTCTTTCACTGTTGTGGGAGTTGTCGTTGGCTCGATTGGATATGTTATTCTGTTGTGTCAAAATAAGGTACCGGTTGGCGTGAAGTATATGGCTTGTTTCTTCATCACGACTGGTGGATATATTACGCAACCCGTGGCTTGGGTTTGGTTGAGCAACGTAAAACTGTCCATTGCACCTTTCGCAAAATTATGTACTAACTTGAGTAGAACATGGGGGGCCACTACAAACGGTCCATCGCAGCTGCCATGCAAATTGGACTTGGCAATGCGGGAGGAATTGTCGCTTCAAATGTCTTCATTCCCAAGGAAAGTCCACGATACACGACAGGCTATGGAGTGAGCTTGGCTATGCTTCTCATGTGCGGCGTCATGTGCACGATATTTTACCTGGGTTTGAAGGCAGAAAACAGAAAGAGAGACAGGGGAGGAAGGGACTATAGATATACGGAGGAAAGAAGTGAGCTAGGAAATATGGGTGACGACTTCCCCGAGTTTCGATACACTACTTAAGACGTCACTGCGGGCCGCACTTCACCACCGACGAAGAATCCCCTCGCTAGACCATTTCACAATATCTTGAAGTATTTCCACGAGTTTTCCAACCTTTACTTTCTCCTTTCTTCAAAGTATTTCGGCAGCCTGTCGAGCTGAAATAATATCTACCACAATATCCATTGATCTCGAGTAAGTAAGTGCAAACTTGATCGAGGCGGGACCACGAGCAAAGCTAATCCCCCTCCTGGTGGACAGAAAAAGCGGCACTGATCTTGAATGTGCCTCGCCGAGTGAAACATTCGAAATCCGCCAAATTAGTGCCACTTTTTGTGTCAATCGCGATTGCCCACCAGTATACGACATGCCAGCTAGACAAGCTAAAAATTCCCGCCTCGCCTCGCGAGCCTCGAAGCTCCATACAATCTCTACCACCACATCGTCACTCAGCGACATGGCTTCATCCTCATTTGCAGCCAGCGTCCCCACGCGTCTCTCAGCACTCAATCCCAAGGGGTTTGCACTAAAGACCCTCGGCCAATATATTCGTCTCCTGCCCCCCGAACTTCGATGGATGATTTATGATTGCCTTGTCGCGGATCGCACCATCGAAGTCCTTCAAAGCACCCAAAATAGAAAGAATTGGCGTGCCAGCGACTTCCTCGGCAAGTTGCAAAGAAACTCAAAGTTCTGGAAGCAGGACATCTCCTCGTGGCTTGCAGGGCGAGAACTGGTGTCTTCGAAACAAGTGGGGATTTTTGACCCGAGAAATTCTGTTATCAATCTCACTTTCAAAGAAGAGACCGGCGGAGGCAGAATATACGGATCAGATAGGCACCGGAATCGCCGCTGGAATGAATGCTTAGCTTGGGACCATTTTTCCAATTCCAAGCTGATGACATCAGTTCAATACATTCAGGTTCACCTGGACCGACCGAAACTTTTCCTCGAAGACAAGCATGTATCTCCATTCCAGATGGAGCTCAGATGCCTCGGGAATTTCCGAAACTTACAAATAGTAGATTTCTACTTGGGTGAGGCCTTCATTCTTGATGAGCTAAATGAGGAGGATGAAGAGGTGCCAGACTTTTTTCAGTATTACAAAAGAAAAAGTCACATTTTTCTACAGGGCCTTTGGAGATTTTGTGGGTGGTGTCACCCTAGCCGGGCATGTTCATGTTGTCAACTTCCCGAAGTCCGGTTTCATTTTCGACAACCTGGCTCCGATACCTGGGAAGCATTCACACTTCCATTCGAAAAGAATGAGATGGAGCTGGATTTTGAGGAAGCTGCCCTTGAAGAACGTTTTAAGCGGAAAAGTCATAGAGAAGTGTTGAAGCACTGGTTGAAGCACTGGGTTGGGATGTATAAAAGTTCCTCAGTTTTTAAGTGATTTTCTCTTGCCTCAAAAGTTTTAAATCTAATGAATTCTATCTGAACACACTACGAAAAGTCCTCGACTGATCAATGGTCTTGTTCAGATACAACTGTCACAGTCGCGGGGTAACAATGATAGTGTCATGTTGTAGGGGTAACGTGAAGCTTAATATTGGGCGCTATGCAAGCCACATGTAGACTGGCCTGGAAGACCTCCTTATGAGGCTTCCTCCTTGCCACTCTCATCCCCTCCTAGCCAGCACCAGTGATACCTACAGTTATACCCCTGTACTGCGCCAATAATACATTTACTTTTGAATTTAAATCTGCAAATTTTATGAATATGCCTTCCACTCTTCTAATACGCATACGTAGCCCGACTCTCCCGCAGAGTAAACCCCAAAGCTTCCCCAACGCACGGACTAACAAGTCTTTTTCATGAGAAATGTGACCAGCTGACCCAAAATTCCTTTCGAGCCATGAGTAATGCCCCAAATAACACATACCTCAAAGAGCGCGAGCTGTGCAAGTTCAGGCACGTCTCCTTTGTTGACTAGAGCAAGAAATCCGATGGCGACAAAGATAAATCCACTGGTAGTGCATTTCACGCTCTGTGTAATGGTGCCCGGCACACCCGCTCTCGAAGATGAAATCGACGACGTGATTGTGGGTTACGGATTGCTTCCACAGTCCAGTCTGATGTTGAAATAGAGTAGATAGCATAATCCGAGTTTCTTCCTCGCAATTTCAAATTTCTCGCCGGAAAAGGAAGTGACAATTATCACTGCGCCCGCAGCCTTGGGCTATGATGGGGCCGGTGATGCAGACACATCCTGTACCTATCCTTGAGTAAACGAGTGATAATTTCTCAGTGCATTTGGAAGATTCACCTTGGAATTCATAGGCTGTCTGGGTTCTAGAGGTATCCTCATGAAGCGCATTGCAATTGCAAGCAGTGAAATCTTTAGAAACCAATGAAGCCATCTGCTCAAACCTCAATATCTAATTATCTGGTATCTTCATCACAGCACCTCTAGTGAGAAAACTTTATTGCCAAAACACTCCATCAACGGCGACGCCAAGAGCGTGATCTCAATTCAGTTGCGGTCCGCCCGGATGCCTAACGTCAAAATTCCTCTTTACACTACCACCAACTTTCAGTTCTTCCGTAGCACTAACATCTATCGCTTCTCCGGCGGCGTCAGAACAAGGTGTCTTCTTTTCTTTTATCGTTCACATGCTCAATGTCCAGGGACGAGGCTTTTGCGAGATGGGTGCCGCTGCTTCCCTCTCTAGATTTGGTGGGGGTGAGGTGAGGCAACTCTAACTATGTTCGAATGCACGGCTCCAGACTCCAGAGATGAATTCTTGAAGAAGATGGTTCAGGATGGGATACATTTGATATATATCGGCGTTTTCCTTTGAGCAGAAGGAGTCTGTACATCGTAGCGTCTAGCCTCAAACCTTGGGAAATCATATACCTCGTCGACATATTTGTATCCTACACACGCTAGGAGTCCCAAGAAAAGCAGGGAAGAATGTGAACACAGAGCGATGTTCTCGTCGGTAACCCGAGAGCAACGAAAGACCCGTCGAATGACTCTTGGCGCAAGATGCATTTGAACGTCCTTTAAGAAAACCGGTTGCGCTGATTAAGGATTTTTGCTATGTGAGACATCTTCGGTCTTTGATCTTGGTTTTCAACCAGAAGTAGTCGAATATATATATGTAGTATTAGAGTTGGCTGCATTGACTTGATCCAGGCATTCGACACAGGTAAAGCCTGTATCGTTGTTGCCTGTATTGTAATTCAACTTGAACGGCGAGAAAATTGTCCAACTGCTAAATGTTGCAAACAGAAACTCGACGTTTTTGTGCTCCACATCAAGGGGCACCATAATTTCCAGGATTCCAGACGGACGCTCTCTACTAGCCTTTAGCAATATCTGTTTTCCCGGAACTCTCTGATCTATCAAATCCTTGGCCTGGTAGAATCGAGCGCTTTGGCTTTGAATGTGAAGTTGGGTTTCGAGAACAAATGAGCCATGGATATCAGGTGTGCTCTCTGTGCAATTGCTCGGCTGTGGAAAATCTGGCATGACTAGGCAAGTGTCTGTGATGATAGCCATTGTGCACGTGAAGAATTGCTCTGGATCCTCCAGTATACGAATCCAGTTGTACAGGGAGTTCGGAAACTCAACAAGAACTGGTTCTCCTGGGTAGATCATATAAAGAGCGGTAAGGCTGTGTTCTGCGTTGTCGATGCCCGTGTACTTGAAATAATCCAGGCAAGCATCGATCACACCGTCAATATCTTCTCGCCAGTCTGGATTCTGTTCATAACATTCGTTGAAAGCCTCTGCGCTTTGCTTTTCACTGGCTTCCATGATAGCTACACGGGCCGCATCACAGTTCCAAGCAAATGACTCAAGGATGAACTTCATTTGAGACGAGACCATGATATCAACCAACGATATCCGTCTTACATTGCCTGAGCATGCGGATATCTCCAGTCCACAGAGATTTCGAGGTAAGGGTGATTTCGATTGGGTGAGTTTTTCGCGCCAGTGCTGGAATTTTTTTTTCGCTCGTTGTGAATAATTCCTCTCGCTAAATGATTGTAGTGGTTTCGGGATATCAGATACTCTTCCACGAACTCTAAGTCTATTTAGTGCGGACTCTGGGTTCGATCTTAATGGACAGTTTGGATTTTGTTTTAATAATCGACCAACATGTTTTCTTTTATCTGCGTGAACCTTCGGTGGATCCTTGGGAATCTGCACTTGTTTCTCGCCGGGATCCTGGGAACCCTTCCTTGGGCGAGGGTTTCGACGCCGGAAATTGCCATAATTGGGTATTGCTCGGGAGGATGAGGCTTCCGCCCGGTGCTCGAGCGGGTCACTTCCCATGAGGGTGGCAGATCGACGAGCACCGTGGATGGCTGTAGGACCCTCCAGATATACTTCCTCAGCGGATCGCCTGGAAGTCGCAGCCACGTCCAATGCTAGGCGGCATATCTTAGACAGTATACACCAACAGAAGGCATTAAAGACTAAAGCGCATATCCAAAGCCGAAAATTACTGTGTGTGGTATACTCGGTTGCTCCTAGCACTACGCCACCTACTGTTCGATGATAGAGGGTATTTCTTGGAGTAATGTTGTACTTGTAGAAAGGGGGTGGGGCCAGTTCTTGGCTGAGTGCTTGTTGACACTGAGGGGTCGCTCGCTGGTTTTCCTTTCATAATGTTAGCTTTATTCCTTGTTGTCATATAAGCGGGGGATGCTACCTCATCGCTCTGGCAGTGTTCGATGTAATCTTTCGTCGCCGTCCAGATCGCCAATTTGAAAGTGTAATAGGAAATGACAGTCCCAGCCGCAAAAGCTGCGGCTGCGATGATTGTTCCAACGGGCCCACAATCCCAGCATGCGAGGAACTTCACGCATCTAACAAATGGATTTGGAGCGGGTTGTACATTTAGCTGATGAGGAGGGGCCTGAGCCAGCGGCTGTGGGTGCCCAGCTTGACCTTGGCCCTGTGCTCCTGCAATATTCGCACCGAGAGGGTTCGGCGGGGGAATACCAGCCATGTTGGCCAAGGCAATAGCAGGTTGTGCCATTGTCGAGAATTGAAGAGAAACGGTCCCCAGGACCACCAGAAGAGAACTTGATTCTGTAGTGCGGTCGCATGATTGAGGCTGAGGCTGTGTTCAGTCGAACCTCTTCAGCCTCAGCCTCGTGTGGATGACCGGGGTGTAGTGAGACATTTTTATTCGGAAGGAGTAGTATTAATGGATCCGAACTCTACTCGTGACAATCCGAGCCAATAAATAATCGAGAGGTGAGCAATCGATTCGGGTCTGGTAAGCACCTTCCCGGCAAGTTACCGACCTCACTTACATCCTACTTAGGGTGCGAGATACGCACCGTACTACCCACCTCCTTGGAAAGGGGTTCAAAAGCCCATGGCGCATGCATAATGATGGCTGTAGCCCAATTACACATACAACTGACCTCTTCGACTAGAATAACGCTACAATAACTCGCTAAAGTAACGCCCTCCTATGGAATTGGTGCGTCGATTTGAAGCATGGAATGGTGGTATATACGCAGCTATGCTCATCATCTATGTAACCTTTAAATCCCTAACGCCTTTTCCTAACTCATGACATCCAATCATATCTTCAACTCACAGCAAGCTCTCCCAAGCATCCAACCCACTCTTCTTCTGCTGCTGCGGTTGCCCATTTCCCATCCCACCAAATGCATTATTCTGCTGTGGAGGAGCTCTAAAAGCATTCGTCTGCTGCTGCTGCCCGCCCCACGCATTTGCCATCGGAGGCGCTGGGAACGTACTTTTCTGCTGCTGCGGCGGTGGTTGGATACTAAAGGAGCTCGCACCCGGTGGCGGCGGAAGCGAGAAGGAGGAGCTTTGGTTCATCGCTGGTCTGGACTGTTGCTGGTTCATAGACAGACTTGACATTGAATTACCAAGCGAGGAGAGGGATTGTGAGGAGGCGCTGGATGAGGCCCAGGGGTTGGAGGCGGGCGCTGCTGCGGCGCCCCAGTTTACTGTAGATGTAGGAGCTGGAGGGCTTTGGAAGGAGGAAGGTGGAGGTTTGTAAGTTGAGGTCTGCGGTTGGAGGGGGGCGGAGAAGGCATTTTGGGGTTGGGAGAAGCTGCTTTGTGGTTGTAACGGTTGAGAGAATTGGGTCGATGCTGGAGAAAGGGCTTCGATGCGTGAGAGGTCTGGTGTGATTGTTCTTAATGCTGGACCTGGTTGCTGGGGATTAAGCGCAGCGCCCATGGAGGAGTTACTTTGATGGAAGGATTGTGTTGTAGGGCTAGGTGTAGACCATGAAAATGCAGCTGGCTTTGGCTGCGAGTTTCGAGACGATTGGGATGTGGCGGATAGTGGTGCCGCGTCCCACCCTGCGTCCATTGGGTTTATGGCATCGCTAGTTCCGGATTTCCCTTTTACGAGTTGCTCAAAATCGATCTCGCCGCCATCTGCTCCACCGTTGGTTGTTCCGAAGGCATTGGTTCCTCCAAATGACATAAAATCGTCGTTCTGACTAGCGTTACCATTTGTGCCTGACAGCTCTTGTAGCTTCTTGGTCTGCTCGGCTTCCACCCGTGACGAGAGGCTTTTGATGAGTTCCATAAATGACTGGAACTGCTTGAGGTTGAGGAGTGGGCCTAAACTCATGCTCCACAATACTGGTAGTATGTCCATGGCAACGAAGTCTGCATCTGCTACGCCTCCGACTTGTCTCAGGACATTGAGTGCTGCTATTGCAACCGCTGGCTCTTTCGTCTTGATTGCTCTGATTAGGGGAACGATCTTCTCCTGCATAGTGTACTTATCCAAAGCGGTTGAAGAGCTTTTCTTGCTGGCATTGGCGTTCATGATTCCATCTAAGCCATCATTACTAGCTGCTGGGTCATTTGTGCCACCGCAAAGAATCACAAAGGCTTCCAAACCGCGGACCTTTATCCCCAGACTGCTGGTCTTGGTGAAAACAGAGGCGATGACCGGGAACAGTTCGTTCTTGATAGTTGAAAAGTCTAGTACTGGTAGAATAGTCGGTAGACTTCGCAGAGAAGCATCGACGATGCTATGAGTCGGGGACTCGATTGCAATGGTTATGATAGGCAGGATGTCTGGGAAAGGTTAGTATATTCAAAATACGTCTCGAAATGAAGAACTGACCATCTTTGAATTCTTTGCCTGAACAATTGCTGGTAAGTTGATTTATATGCTCCAGTAAGACCATAAGACCGGCTTCTTTAGCTGGGTCACGATCGGCAGGTCCTTTTGAGTTCGCAGGAATAAATATCTCCTTCAATCTTGGCATGATCTTCTCTGTAAACGGTTTCCGCCCAGAAGGTAATAGTTCAATGATCTTGAAGATATTTTGCAATATCAGAGACAATAATTCTCGGTCCTTCATCTCTTCCAGCAACGCAGGAAGAACCTTTTTATCCAAAACAGATTTTGGGAAAGATGGAAGAACCCTCGAAAGTCCACGCATGAACTGCGCTTTCTCGTTCGGGGTCTTCGCCGGTAAGGAGTCCAAAAATCTAATTGTAGATATCAGAATATTGTCAAAATATGCGCTTTGTTGGAACTCTTTCGCCGTCATTCGTTGTGCTGGTCGCCTTGTTATCAAACGTGGCAGTACTGAGTTAGTCAAGTCCTTGGGGATTGGCCTCGATGATAAAAAGCCATTACCAGCTGAAGGTATTGTGGACGAGGATGCAAATAATCTCTTATATGTAGATATACTGGAATTTGCTGGCAAGGGTGAGGTATGTGGAGAATTGTAGAGAGCAATTATCAAAAGTCCTAGAGAGAACATATCCGCCCCTACATTCAAATTCGAATCTAGCACAAAGTCTGGCGAGCAATAGTCGAGATTCATTTGTACAGACCGAGGCAGCCTCGGGTCGACATTAAGGGCTTCGGACAGATTGATAGGCTGCACTGAGGAGGGTTTGGTAGATCCATCTGGGGGACTCGAGAAACTCAGACCACTGATTTTCCAATCGGACTACAAATCATCAGTCAAAATCTCCAGAGCTTTGGTGTATCTCCCACCTTGGCATTCACGAAAACTGCATCAGGAGTCAAGTTTCCATGAACTAGACCAGCATTGTCGTGCAAAAACTCTAGTGCTTTGCTGATCTGCTCCAACCCCTTTTGTATTTCCAGCTCATCAATTTCGAGCTCTCGTCTTCTCCGCCCACCTTCTGAATCTTCTGTAACAAATCGGCTAGGCCTTCCGCCGACCCCTCCTGACCTTTCCTGATCATCTTTCTCTTGTAATAGACCAGATAACGATGCCGTCACTGTCTCCGTTGCGAATTGTAATCCTCCATTTCTGGTGTCTTCGACAGGCTCAACGAGCTCTAGGATATTCGGATGCCGTAATCTAGCTAGAGAGGAAGCTTCTTTCTTCAATCTCTCCACAACCTCCTCCGTAGCGCGCTTTATCGAAGCAGCACTAGATCGTCCGAGGGATCCTGAATGCGAATCCAATGCCTTGCGATCAAGGACAAACACGGACACCGATTTCCCTGTAGACTTCTTCTTGCCATCGTATATCTTCCAAGGCCCAGACGCAGAGCTTGGCGAAGAGGATACGGTATAATTGGAATTTATGTTCGAGGAGAACGACTTCAGCGCGTTGCTGAACATGTTGCTTGCAGGAGCTCCACCTGTCAATCAGCCTCCTCGGAATCGTGTGTTCTCGTTGCGCATGGGAGGCTCGGCAGTCGACCAATCTGGCAGGCCTCGAGGCAATGGCTGTTGGAGCTGGTGGAAGAATTTCTGGAAATTTTGGAGGCTCGAAAGAAAATACGTATAGTGATGACTGCGATTGGTGTGGAAGGATCAAGGCTGTCAGCAAGGCTCCGACGCCAACGGCTGACCCGAAGCTTTTGGTGTTCCAATCGTGTGGTGGCGTGTACAGTGTCAATTATTAGCCGCCATTGTCATAGAATCCCGATCAAAAATCTTTATTTAATTCTCCGAGTTATACTAGCTAACAGATACTTTCTATCTGAACTTCTACCAACGTTCTGTCGTTATCTCCGATAAATAAGGGTCCTCTAAAGCTATCTGTCGTGCACCTATAAATACGCAGCGGAAGGGACCCGCTCGCTTCTGCATGACTTCCGTCTTCGGAGATGTCAAAGGAATATCTCGAGCTGTGACCTGCCAAAGTTGGAGCTGAGTCAATTGAAGCTTACCAACCCTCCCACTCTCTCTCCTCATAAGAAGACGACTCATAGACAACCTGCACACAAACATCAAGGTGCAAACTGTCAAAATGCTTCGTCAATTGCGCCCTAGGAGCGCGCTCTTCAAGCAATCCCCTTCAAGGCTATTAACACCCTCGAGAAACTACAGCATCAAAGCTTCGGCGGCATCAACAATAACACGAGGCGATATCGACCCCTCCTCCCTCACGATAACCAAGACCACCACCCCAAAAGAGCTCGTCCCCCAAAATGAATTGGTATTCGGGCGAACGTTCACAGGCAAGTCTCCCACATTTGCCTTCAATAGCCTCATACTGACTCACAGCTACCTATAGACCACATGCTCAGTGTCGAATGGACAGCTGCAGAAGGCTGGCTCGCACCGCGCATAACGCCCTACCAAAACCTCTCTCTCGACCCCGCCAGCTGCGTATTCCACTATGCCTTCACGGCATTCGAAGGCATGAAAGCATACAAAGACAGCAAAGGGCAAGTGCGACTCTTCCGACCCACGAAGAATATGGAGCGTTTAAATAAATCTGTGGCGAGAATTGCGCTGCCGACACTTGACGGTGCCGCTATGATACAGTTGATTTCCAAATTCGCGGCGATGGAGTCGAGGTTTATTCCTGATACGAAGGGCTACTCGCTATATTTGCGGCCGACGATGATTGGGACGCAGAGGACGCTGGGTGTTGGGCCTCCTGGGTCGGCGCTGTTTTATTTGATTGCGTCGCCTGTGGGTCCTTATTATCCCACTGGGTTTAAGGCTATTTCATTAGAGGCTACGGATTATGCTGTCAGGGCTTGGCCAGGAGGTGTTGGAGACAAGAAGCTGGGTGCTAACTATGCCCCTTGTATCGTGCCGCAATTGGAAGCTGCTAAGCGGGGTTTCCATCAAAACTTGTGGTTGTTTGGGGAGGAGGAGTATGTGACTGAGGTTGGCACTATGAACCTGTTTGTGGCAATGAAGAATAAGGAGACTGGGCAGAAGGAACTCATTACTGCTCCTTTGGATGGAACGATCCTTGAGGGTGTGACTAGAGATTCAGTGCTGGCATTGGCACGTGAGAAGCTGGCACCTGAAGGATGGCTTGTCACTGAGCGAAAATACACAATGAAAGAGCTTGCCGATGCTGCGAATGAGAGCAGATTGATCGAGGTTTTTGGTGCGGGGACTGCGGCCATTGTGAGCCCAGTCAGAAATATCAGCTGGAGGGGCAACATTGTGGATTGTGGGTTGAAAGCGGACGAGGAGGCTGGTGAGCTCACGCTGAAGATGAAAGATTGGATTGAGGCCATACAGTATGGTGATGTGGAGCATGATTGGAGTTATGTTGTACCGCAATAAGTGATGTATCATACCAGAATAGACCAGGGGTTGGAATGATAGCGTGCATTTCAAAGGCGTTTTACTAGTACTTGACCTCAAGTTCTTCGTATTCAAGATTCCCCAGACTCGAGATGTGCGTTCAAATGTCTGATTCTTGCGAGCTCCTCAATTGGGCGATTTGAACATCGATCAATGCACATATTCAAAGTCTGACTCACTAACCCATAAAATGCCACCCCAAACATCACACGGCAGAACCTCAAATATGTAGCAATTCAGTTAATTCCAAACCAACTCAAGGAGAAAATATTCCATCGTCTATCCGCACCCTCGGTGCAAGTGCCTGTGCTTGTGCCAATCCCTCTCCATAACTCAATCCCATCGCATATGTACAACCCCCTCTCTCTGTCCCTCCTTCCTCCCTTCCATCCCAATCTCGTTCTTAATATCGATTTATTTATCCTCCGGCTCCTTCAAAATCCCCTCAGCTTCTAACCTCCGTCTCGCTTCCTCAAGTGCCCATGTTTGTATCCTGTCATCACGTATTAGCCCCCATCTTTGTCACTCCCCTTATCCCCTTATCCCCATCTCCCCTCCCATCCTCCCCCTCCTCTCATCCCGCCACCCTCTCTCCCTCCCAAAAGTAAAAGGGCAGGAAAGAACTCACGAAGTATCAGGCTTAAACGCATACCCCACCGCCCCCGCCACCAAACTCCCAAAAAACCCATAAACCCAAATATTCTCCCACCCCTCCTGCGGCGGCTTCTCCCCCGGCTTAACGCCCCACAGCCATCCGGACGGCGGATCGTATTCTGAAGCGCCTGCTCTCACTGCTCTGGTGTTTGCGAAGCCTCTTGTTGCGTAGACCGGGACGAGAGATTTCGATGCGCGGAGCGCGGTCGTGGGTGTGGGGAGGACGCGCATTCTGATTGTTGGGAGAATCTCCGGTGGTGATGTGGAGTGGAGGTGTTCGTGAGGAGGAACGGGATGGGAAGAGAGCTTGAGGTTGAGGTTGAGGTTGATGAGGTTGGAGATCGCTTCGCTTACTCGCTGTAGCGCGGCTTGCCGGTTGCGGTCTGAGGGAAAAGTGGGGCAGCCAACCCTCCTAACAGCTTCCACTTGTACTCTGTAGCAGTTCTCGTCGACGTTCTTCTTCTGCGTTTAAAGGTGGATTTTCGGGTTCGTCTGATTTGGGGGTTGAGCAACAGGAGCCCATTATTTTATTTGATGACAATTGATGATTTAATTGATAGGGAGGGAAGGCATGGGATGATGATTAGAGTGCAGATTTTGTAATTGGGGGTTGCGGAGCTGCGGATGTGATGCGTGCTGGATTTGTTTTTTTTCGTGGGCAGAGGGGTGGTTGATAAGCACTTTGCAGGTTTGCGGACGGAGTGATTCCTGGGGTTTGATTGAGTGGATTGATTGTTTTTAATTTACTAGCTTGTGTTTGATTCCAAGTGGAGTGTTGGCAGCAGGAGGCAATTGAATGTCGTGCTATTGGTTCTCGAGTTTGTCTGTTTGAGCTCAAGCAGACAAAATCTTGTACATGGTTCATATGTCCAAGCTTAAGACAAATCCAGCTAAATGAGCATGACTGTTTAAAGGGGGCAAGCGCGGGCAACCGGAGTCACCAGCCTCGCTCCCAAGGCTCCGGCCAATATCACAATACACACTCACAGCAGAAAGACATACAGATGTATTATTTAACTTTTAGTTGAGATACTACTTATAGAGGGCTATCACTGGGTGTCCGTGAAGAAACCCAGTACCTCTGATCTATGTATCCATGCTCACCTACTCTAAGAAACGTCCTCATATAGACATACCACTCTTCTAATTTTCGACCATAAAAAAGAGTCGGCTCTCCTCCCATTATCCACAGAGCATAAGACAATACAAGTACGATTTGGAAGAATAACTAATGTTTTTGCGACACAGAAAACGCCGGGCGGGATTGAATATTCCCGCGAAAGAACTCCGAGAGCGCCGAGAAGGTTGGACGTGGATGAGGTGTGCGAAGAGGTATATATACAAAAGGAAATGCGGAAGTTAGGTGTAGTGTACACTATCGACAATTGTTGATAAAGGGGGTCGCTCGCGCGTCATCTAAGCAGACTTTGGTGATTGTGTTGCGGGAGCTGCTGGAGATATCTCCTCGATCTGGCTCGGGGGTGCGTTGAAACTATGTGGGTCTGCGGTCAGGATTGGATCCTGGGAGCTGGTATCAGGATGGATTTCGACGTCGCCTCGAGACTCTAATTCCTGACGGCCATTTTGGCGCGAGAAAGGCATAGAGTCGGCTGAACGTTCGATGGGTGATTGCGACCATCCTGCTACACTTCCTCCTACAATACCTGGCATGACGAGGGCCGCGCCCAGTGCGGAATTCGACCGAGATCGGCTGTTTCGGCCACGCTTTCGTGATTCGGGAGTAGGCTGGGTTGGCTGAGGAGAGCCAAACTCGTCTTCGCGTTGGGAGTCGCCACCTGGTGTCTGAGGGATGGAATTGCTCCTTGAACGAGAGCCACTTCTAGAACGTGGCATGATATGATCGCGTGTTTGCTGCATAGCAAACTTGAGATTGTTCAAACGTCCACCCTTAACTCTCTTCAAGAAACTTAACTCTTCCTTGACATCAGCCAATGGCTTGGGGAAGCGGAAGACCTCTTCTTCGTCGGAAATCCTCAATTCTGGTCCTTTGGGTCTATTCTTAATATAATCGGGAATGAAGCGGAGGATTAACTCGTTTGGAATAAGGCGAATGACAGCTCCAACTGGGATGGACAAAGCTCCAAGAACGATCGAGTACGCCCATTGGGCACCATTGAGTCGGACTACATTGAAAGCTTTGCCGCCTACGAAGATGATCATGACCTGACCACCTACCATGACGACATTGATTGCCATGAAGAACCAGTTCTTGGTAATACCCTCAAAGATGTTGAACTTATTGTCCAAGCGACGGTTACTATATAACATTAGTATTTGTCAAAGTCACTCCTAGAACGAGTTTTACTTACTTCCATTGATTGAAGATTTGCATCCAGACGAAGGTATTGAAGACGAGCGTTCCCACTTGATCCTTCTCACGTTGCGATTGATACGAGAGGATGGAAACCGAGCCAAAGTAGAGGAGTAGCGTGATAGCAAGTTGATAAATTGCTTCGCCGATGATCATCTTCCACATTGTGACACTGATCAGAGGAGCTGATTTGGGGTCTGGTTTTCGGTCCAGGATGCTTTCAGTTGGAGGATCCGTAGCTAGCGCAAGAGCAGCCATGGTGTCCATGATGAGGTTGACCCAGAGAAGTTGCACAGCTGTCAAAACGGACTCTTCCTTGCCGCTAGAGACAGCAGAGATGAAAGTAAGCAGGACTGCGGTGATGTTGACTGTGACTTGAAACTGCAAGAATTTCCTCACTGCATCGTTAACAGCACGCCCCCACATCATAGCTTTGACGATAGATTTGAAATTGTCATCCATCAAGATGATAGCTGAAGCTTCTTTGGCTACTTCAGTACCAGCAATACCCATGGAAAATCCAACATCGGCCGTTTTGAGAGCGGGCGCATCGTTGGTTCCATCACCAGTGACAGCGACAGTCTCTCCGAGCTCCTTCAAGCGCTTAACCAGAATTCTTTTGTCTTCGGGGCTGGAACGAGCGAGTACCTGAAGTCGTGGGATGGTTTGGTCCATCTTTGCCTTGCTGAGCTTTCGGAAAGCGGGACCCTCCATGATGATACCACCGGCGGTAAAGATTCCACACTCTGTAGCGATTGCCTTGGCTGTGATCAAATTATCACCCGTAACCATGCGGACAACAACGCCAGCCTTTTGGCAAGTTGCAACAGCTTCCGGGACACCTGGGCGAAGAGGATCTTGAATACCAACAATGCTCAATAGAACCATTTGTCTGAAGATATCCTCGAAAATAACCTCAGTCTTGTCACCCTCGACGGTTCGAGCTCCCTTAGCAGGCCACCTATCAAAGTCCCGGTAGACCATAGCGATTGTTCGGAGCGAGCGAGTAGCGTAGTTGTCGATCAAGTTCAACAAGGTTTGTCGGTTGTCTGATGTCATGACGGTGCTGGCAGGTTCCTGTGTAGGATCTCGAATGAGGCTTGTGCATTTTTCGAGCAGAATTTCAGAAGCACCCTTGACATAGAGTCTGTACTTTCCATTCTCCAACTGTACGACGACGCCCATACATTTACGGCCCGAGTCGAAAGGTATGAACTGCAGAGTCTTAACGTTAGATCGTTCTTGATCAACAGGTCCCATTCCAAGGAACTCTTGTGCGAAAGTCAGGAGAGCAGTTTCTGTTTTTGAACCGACGAAAGTCTTGACTCCGTCAAGTTCTCCCTCGAATGCAGTAGAATTCATGACAATGGAATGCATCAGCATAGTCTTGACACCTGGATCTAGAGAAGAAACGACTTCCTGCGGTGGAATGTTCTCCATTGTTGCCGGCGTATGCGTCTGCTTTCCTTTGCCACTAGAATTTGCCTCTTCGGAAGTATCCACAGTTCCACCAAAACGTGAGCTTGTCCCCAGGGTACCAGCCACCACTTTCATCTTATTCTGTGTCAAGGTTCCAGTCTTATCGGAACAAATAGTAGTTGCATTACCCATAACCTCACAGGCCTTCAAATGTCGAACAAGATTGTTGTCTTTCAACATCCTAGTGGTTGCAAAAGCCAATGCCAAGGTAACAGCGAGAGGAAGGCCTTCAGGAACGGCCACAACGATGATAGTAACAGTGACAATGAAGATGTTCAGGAAGTCTTGTCCTTTCTGGGTCGGTGTACCAGGGTTCTTGGGCAGACGGACCAGAAATTCGATGAAGAGGACAATAAAGAGAAGCAGACCAGCGGCACCACCAAGTTTGGCAATGTATTCAGCCAAGGTGTTCAATTTTGACTGGAGAGGGGTGACCTCAGGATCTTCTCGCAGAGACATCAGAGTTTTTCCGTAACTCGAGTTGACACCGGTTGATGTGACCAAGAATGTTCCCACACCTTCCGTAACCTGCGCTCCAGAAAGAATGAATGGGTCCATCTTCCGTAGGCTTTCGTGGTTCTCGATAGCGGCGTAGACGGCATCGGCTGGGTGCTTGCGAAGTAAGTCGGACTCTCCAGTGGTTTGAGATTCGTCACATTTGACATTGTGGCCGTCGATGAAAATTCCATCAACTGGAATCATATCGCCGGGTTCCAAATGCATCACATCACCAACCAGAACGTCGAAAACCGAAATCTCCATCGTCTTGCCAGACCGAATAACGTTGACATCTCTGTCTTGCTTCTTCTTGTTGAGTTTCACGAATTGCCGTTCCTTCTGGTAATCGTTCAAGGAGCCGACTACCACCACAATCACAATAGCCACGATAATTGCAACACCCTCAACCCATTCGATCGCAGGATTTTCGGGACCATGCTTGGTGCCAAATGTTTGATATAAGCCAACGCCTAACGAAATAGCAGCGGCGATGGAAAGAAGGATGAGGACTTTGTCGTTATAGGTGATCCACATCAATTGCAACAAACTCTTTCCCTTCTTGACAGGAAGCCGATTGTCGCTGAATATTCGCTTTCGGTCGTAGAAAGAATCTTGTGATGAACCACCGCTTCGGACAGGGGGTGTTGAATCTTTCGAGTCGATCCGTGCAAGAGGAGCCTTGGAATCGTCGCTAGCCACCGCTGGGGACCTTTTAGCCGCAGCTTTTGCATCGTCGAAGCTGACTGTCCCATCTAAATCCCCTTCATCCACACTTAAACCAGCCTTGCGATCTGTCCGCAACCCTTTCTCCAACCCAGCCAATCCTCCCAACGCGTAGAACGTGGACAAACTCTTCGGGTTGATCAGTTTATTCAGCTGGCCCTGGGAGAAGGCAAAATTATTGTCTTCCACCTCAAAATCGGCCTCGGAACCAGGGTCCGGGGTAAGAGCTTCTGTGTCGTTCATGATATCATCGTTCCCAGGGACATTTCCCACTTTATCCTTGTCGCCCTGGGCACTATTCGCAAAAGTCTCTCCACTATAATTCGTACCCGTATGGTTTCCATCTTCTGATTCTATCGAATTCTGTCTCGACCGTAACCCTGGCACGGCGAGGAACCCACTTGCTTTATCCCCCCCTCTTGATGTTGGTGACGAGATGTTGTGGGGGGACGTCGGCCGGCTATCTCTCTCGGATTGACCCGACCTACTATCGAAAGATGGTGCAGCTCGAAGCTCGGGTATAGAGATGCGACTTGCTTGACTCGAATGGCTTGCATGATGGGGTCGATTGATTGACGAGTTGCCAGCTCCGTCAACCATGGAAGGGCTTAATGGCTCTCCCTGTAAAGTCGAAGGCGAGTTAGGAAGTGCTTTCAAAGCAACTGAATCGCTATCCATATCTTGAGGCGGACTGGGACTCATATTACTGACAGCTGATGTATCAATAGTGATGGTAGGTCTGCTCAGATAGTTATATGTTAGCAAGGCTGGCGCTCCAGATCTTGAATATGGCCTTGAAAAAACGTACGCCCTTTGCCTTCGTCCACCTGGACTTGGTGACGGTGAGACGCCTTCTGGACTCGTCATGCTGGCAGTCGACCTTGGATCTACTGGTATCAAGAGACTCTCTCCTCTGTTTCGTCAGCGCACAGCCCGAGGCGCAGAGCCTTGGCGTGTATCTAGTAGTTCAGGCTCGAATACCGTAGGCATCTGAGGGAGGCTGTGTTAAAGTGTTGAGCCTTGAGGAGGGAGAGTTGTGCAGCCTGCCGAGAGTATATAGGTGAGCTAGGTACTCCAAGTAAAGTTTATCATGACGAGACTCTTTATGACATGTGTGAATGAGCCAAGCAGGCGGACTGCGGCATATTTGAAAAATGAAGCTTGGCAAATTGCTGTTGCTGGCTTTTGCCAAAGTGTGCTTTTTCAGAGAATGCTGAGCGTCGAAACATGCATGATTGGGCTCGCGGCTCCGCACCGCAGATTCCCCAGGAAAGTATAGAGTACAATAACAATAACAATTAAGACGGCGGAGTATTTCTCACCTCTCTTAGAGCTCATCAAACAGGCGCGTTCGAACGCTGCGGCGCGCGACGAGGAGGATTGACCCGCGGATTGTTTTCGAGTTTGAGGGATTCGCAGGTAGGAAGGAAAGGTATCTGCAGCTGTACGATGTGCGAAAGGACGTTCGCTCTTGGTGATATTGGGTCGGCTGAATGCTACTAGATGCTACGAGTGTAGCATTTGGGCAACGAAGAGGCAGAGGGGATTGGAGATTGGCTGGCCCAGTCGCATTGATGTGCTCGTGGCGGACGGTGGATTTTGGAAGGAGCAATTCAACTTCAGAGTTCTGAGGTCAGGTCTCTTCTTCGGAGATGGGTCTCTTGGACGAATCTCTTGATACGGAGCGCGGTGAGACCAAATCCCAGGCCCAGTGCAAGGGATGTTGCTGTAGCGTATATTTTGAGGCTGTGCAGCTGCACGGGCGCTCAAAGTTTAGATATCCGCACCTGTTGAGCGCCTACGATTGCGCCACGGAAACAAAGTGTCAAACATCAGCCGGGACGATGAAGGGAAGAGGGTGTTTTGGTTGAATCTCGACAGATATACCAGAACAAGAACCCCTTTTCTCCTCCCTTAGCAAAGTTATTGATACATAACCGACGTTCACGATGTTGAACGACGGATTAAGAAGCGGGCATCCCTATATTTGTCCTTGCCTAAAAAAGACTGGTCCTTCCGTTCCGAGTGACAGGGGCTGCTTGGCCGGGAAGTTGAGAACGAGCAGAGGCGTGAGGCACAGAAGGCGTGGAGTTGCAAAGCCGGGTTGGCTAATAGGACACCTGCATTTCGGTGCGTTTGGCCAACCGTTTGCCAGCCACCCACGAGATCTCTCCCAAGAGTGACAGAGTTGGATAGTCGTCGTCAGACCAAGTGGGTACAATAATGGGAATTAAAAGGCTGCCAGGGCCTCTAAGAGTCCAAGGTCTCTATCAAAATCTCCCAGACGTTCGAGACTTCTAGAAGGACTCCACTTGTTCTGCAACTATCTGTTCTGCTCGTCTGCATCGACGATGAGTGAGATGGATTCCCTAAATTCTCTAACTACGGTGCTATGATATCTGTGGCTGTCACCGCGCGCCCGTGGTGCGCCCTCCTTCGCGCTGAGAATGCCCGCTTTAGCACTCTCACCCCGCTATGCTCGTGCTCTGGGCCCCTCTGATGAGTCTGCTCTTACCCATCATATTGTGTCAATTGTCTGTTGCTGCCCGAAGCTGCCGGTCAGCAGGCAATCCAGTCAGTCATCAAGCCTCGCAACGAGTCAGCATCTATTATTTCACCTTGGCCATTACACGTCGCATCCTGATTTCTGCCACGGCCAACCAAGCAGTCGAGCCACGAGGCTTTCGGCGGTAGGCATAGGTATCTCCAGCAAAGCATGAAATAGTAAAGCTGGCGGTACAACACATCCGATATGCTATCCTGCTATCTAGTGCGGAGCCGTCACAGCTGTCTCCATAAGTCCATAAGTCATGAAGACGCTTATGCACTTGATAAACGCTGGTCTTTGCAGCTCTATTCGTCGGGGAATTGTCTCCGCCGCGGCAGTTGGCTCTTGACTTTCTCTCATTCGGGAAAGAGCGACGACGGTGAGGCAAAAACCTGCGACCTGCAAAAGCTTGCAGCTGGGACGAGGCAATTCCTTGACGACGACCGCGAGGCTGAGCCTTCCCAGCAGCTGATCACTGGGAATTCCATAACCATGGACAGAGTCATGTTAACACTTTATTGCCACGACAGCCACTCACCTCATAACCTACCCCAAGATCTGGACTCTGGACTCAGCAACTTCCCCTCGTGGCGACAAAATTCCAAGATCTCAACGAGCTCGCGCCAACCTGCTGTAACATTAAAAACCGACAGACACCCAGAGTGAGCGTTTGCCCAGGCCAGCAATGCCCCCCTTGGCGTCGGGATTGGCATCTTGGCCCAATAAATACCCGCCCTGCCAACACCACGCTCTCCTTCCCGACTCGGCTCCAGCATTTGTTGTGCAGGCCCGAAGCAAGGCACGCAATCCCGCCGAGCAGTTCTCGAACGCTCGAGCAAACAAAAAGAACAAGAGAGAAAAAAGAGAGGGGTTGGCAGAAAAACTCAAAACATGTTCCATGTTTCACAGCCTTGGCCCCGCCCGGACCCTCATCCCTCAGCCACTAAACTGCAGCGGTACTAGTCGCCCGATAAGCGAGAGGGTAGATCTGACAGGCATTTTTTTTCTTTCCAGCGGATATCAGAATCTGGGAAAGGGGTCTTTTGATGGTCGTGGCGAGTTTGAGGGGAAAGGGGCTGAGTAGCGCTTGTTGCGCGTTCCAACGTGATCGTGACTCAGGAACGGACCTTCACCTCCTTACTCCAGCAAGATTACCGTCATTTACGATTGCCGGCTTGTCTCATCTTGATTATCTCGTGATTCAGAAGCATCAGGTCTGGGTATGAGGCTGAGTACAGTAGCCCCGTATCGCGACAAGTGTCGGAAAGCGTATTTACCGGTATCATTTACCCCCATTCCAGTCGTCGTAATGGTCTCACTGGGCACAATTTCAATTTCAGGCGGCTTCAGGAATCAATGGATCTCAAGCGTGGCAAGTGACATTGATGTTACGAACGAACACGAAGAGTGGACGTGATACAATGCAATGTGATGGCGAGGTATACAAGTACCGAGCATAGCCACCCATTTCGATAGTTTCGTTTCTCCACACGTACGACGCCAGATTGCGGTGAGGTGGGACGGAGCCTTGTCAAGGCAGGTTTCGTGGCTATTAGAAGTGGGAAGAGCTGAGGGGAAGGGGGATACTTCCCACAGTCAAAGAAAGTATGTTTGATAGCAAGCGCTGATCGCGTACCAACCGTGAGTACAGCCTTCCTTGGAAGCCCCGTAAAGAAATGGAACGCTGAGAAAGAGGGTCTGGAAAGAATCATGCTTCCAAATTGCCGCAATTTTCAATTGATTACTTGTGGGTATCAAACTCGCTACCCCTTTTCGTCCAAGCAACGCTTTCTTTCACGATCTGGATCCTGTTTGTGCTATTTACATGGAAATTTCTGGCAATAGCAGCATCGAAATCTGACTTTTGGGACTTGGCCCGTTGTATGAGTGTGATAGTCCTGGTGTGCTTTCAGCTAGACACGACGCGCTTAGGAAACATCTGGTGTCTTCATACGTTTCTTGATACTGGCCTCTGCAGTCAGCCAACATAGTTCTGCGATCATTTTGATTTCCCTCTTCTTCCATGCGAGCGCATTTGCGGGAAGTCTACGTCCGATATACCCGTGCGAGGCTGTGAGGCGTCGTCTTTGGTTGGTTGAGGGACTCCGAACTCTTGTGCTTACTTTTTGGGGCTGGTGCACGACAACCATGCCTATGACTTGTTTTTACTTACCAAACTTGAAAGGCATCTATCTGACAGCTGCGTCCTTTCCATAAACCAACCCTCACCCTTTTATTTCTCTCGTGCTTCCTGCTTTTTTGCTTGCTTGCTCGATTTGAAGATTGAAGAATTTCTAGCAGAGCTAGCCCTGGGTTACCAGATGCGAAAACTATAGGTAGGAGGCCGGGGGGAGGGGGAAGGGGGGAGGGGGTAGTGAATATAAGGCAAGGGGGTTTGTGAAGGGTATAATAGGTAAATAATAACAAAATGTACTTTTTTAAGCCACGCAACCCCCACAAATGACTCTACATATAGACAACGTATTAGCTTTACATAAAATTTAGAATTAGAAAAGAAAGTATAGGAGCAACAATCTAAATCCCATCGTTAAGAGAATCACGTGGGCAAGAAAATTCCTTAATCCGGAAGGACCCCCACTTTAATGAGTGCCGAGACCATCAACGACTTAGTTTCTATTTCATTCATTCTGATTCATAATATATACGACGTAAACTTTGTCAACTCTCCAACGATATCCAGCTTCTGCGCGAGATGTTAGGAAGATGTGCATATCTAACCTTTTCCCAAAAAAACTCAAACGTAACTCTAGACATAAGCTAGCAAAACCAGTCACAACCCCATCACTAACAAAACGTCCCAGCAAGCTTCATGCTTCAAACACTACAAAGACGCTGGGTTCTTACATCCGTATGCCTCTAGTGCCATTTTTGCCGTATCTTGATAAGCAGAACAGCCAGCTCCCATATACTGAATACGTTTATCAGAAGCCCGATGAGTATTGGATCAAACTTGAAACTCTCCAGAACTGGATCAAGTCTTGCGATGCTCATCACTCAGAACATTGTCAAAGTCCCTCAACTCTAAATATATCAAAACCTTTGTGGCTAATTGATGTTGATCGATCATGCCTAGTCCTCGGAGAACACACCCATCGATATGTGAGTCTCAGTTACGTATGGAGTCGTTTAGAAGCTACGAGCACGACACTATCAAATCTCCAAGCTCACCAAGAAGATGAGGCACTTACCAACGGGGATGTGATTATTCCCAAAACTGTTTTGCATGCAATGGAGCTCACTCGGCTGCTGGGAGAGACATACTTATGGGTTGACCGTCTTTGTATAGTCCAGGATGACGCGAGCACCAAGTCAACGCAGATCAACGCAATGGCCGAGATATACGCCAACTCATACTTCACAATCGTCGCAGCGCAGGGGAAAGATGCAGATGCAGGCCTTCGTGGAATTGCCGGCGTCACACCTCCGCGAGTGCTATCAGACGAACGATCCCCAATCTCCCACGGAGGCACAGTTGGTGTATGTGAAGACCCTTAATGATTGAGAATCGAGGCTACAAATGCCTACAGTGCTGACTAGACCTACACTAGCATCTCAGACCCTTCAGAACCGAGCAAACTCATGAACTATGGATCACTTCTATCAGCGTGGAAGTTTCGTCTTCAAATGACAAGAGGCCCCTAGAGTACCAAAACCACTATGAAGCTATCTCCACCCAATCCATGCGCCTGGGGCGCACGAATTGGTACACCCGTGGCTGGACATTCCAAGAATACCTCTTCTCGCGCCGCAGGTTGGTATTCCACGATAACACCGTGAACTGGGAATGTCACTGCAGCGCTTGGTACGAAAACCAATACTTACCCCACGTCTCCTCTCCTTGTACGAAGAAGCCGCCAAGGAATAACATGGGCTTCGATCCTGCCCCTTGGCCAGACTTGTACCGCTATGCTCGGCTTGTAGCCTTATACAACAAACGTTCACTTACATTCCCAGAAGACGTGTTAACTGCGTTTGCGGGCGTTACGTCCGTTTTAGAATCTTCATTTGATGGTGGGTTTATAAGTGGCCTTCCCCAGATGTTCTTCGACTCCGCGCTATTATGGCAGCCACACCAGCCTCTGAAACGGCGAGAGGCGCTGCGAGACCGTTCTTCTATACCCAGCTGGTCCTGGATCGGATGGCAAGGTGATTTGCATTCCGAAAGCTGGCGCAGCGGGTACGATTATCTACGCGGAAATCCCGATGAGGAGGTCGATATAGACACCGAGGGACGGGAGATCCGTTCTCCTATCACCTGGCAAACGGAATCTTGCGTCGAGTGGTTTTACTCGGAGTTCCAAAATTCACAAAAGTATCCCATCCAAGTCTCTTCCCAACATTTTCGGCATAGCAATCCCCAAGAGACACCACCAGGTTGGACCATCGTCAATCCTGAACAAGGGAGCGCATATTACACACACATTTCAGACCCGAATCAAGGATTCTGGTACCCGATTCCCATTGCCCCTTCAACACCGGCACCAACATCGCTATGCCAGCCAGGATTCCTGCATGCCCTCACCCGCCGCTGTACACTCACTTTCGGCCGAACATACACGAACCGCAATGCCTCAGCCTGCAAATCCTGCGATCTCCTGACCGCGGATGGTACATGGGCGGGGTGCCTTCGTTTGAACATCGCTCAAGATACTGAAGTTTACTATTTTGGCGGCGAAGGAAGACAATGCCACCTTGTGCAGTTGTCGTTTGGGGACGTCGCTGATATAAAGGTGGAGAGAGTTAGTTTTGATGAGTGGTATAGAGAAGGGTGTAAAAAGGAGCGGGCGGCTGGGCGATATAGATTTGTTAATGTCCTTTGGGTTGAGGAGATGGAAGGGGTGGTGTTTCGCAGGGCGCTGGGGAGGGTGCTGAGGAGGGCTTGGGATGAAGTTGCTGGTGATCCGGTGAGCGTGGTGTTTGGGTGAGTTGGTTGGGATTGAGATTTCTCGGTGGGCTCGCGGCGGACAGGAAAAGTGGCACTATTTCTGAATGTGCCACACCGAGTGGGACATTCAAACCCGTAATAGCAGTGCCAGCCTGTTTTCTGTAACCCTAGACGGGTTAAGATGTAGTAAGTCGATATAATAGTAATGTGTCAAAAAATGAGACTTTGAAAAGCTCTTCGGTCCAAGATCCAGCACGGGAAAGACTTTTTGAAAATCGAAGAGTTTCATTCAATCGTACCCAAACCTTCGGAGCATCTTCCGCCACATCCATAATGTCCACGGATATCTTTTCCTTTCCACAGCATCAACAAGACGCTTAAGACGTTTCTTATACTCCGCTGGTTCAACAGTCGTACAATACGACGTAGCCCCCAGATAACTCAACCCCTTCGTATAAGGAACCAATACATTGCGATTTCCATACATAGTCGGGAACAATATCTTCGTCGTCGCGAAATCGAGCGATGTTTCTCTCAGTCTCTGTTGAACGACGGGGTCTCTCTCCCAGTAATCGTTCCAGAAAACTTCGTTGTCGAATTCGTAGACGCTGAGGTTGTTGGGACGGCCGATTTCTAAGTTGTCGACGTATTGTTGGGCATTGGCCATTACTTCTGGTCGGTGGCTGACTTGACGATGCGCTTCTTCTAAGCGATCTTTGTTGGAGGGGTTGAGGGGGAATATACGTGTTGGTTGTCGAGTTCGTCCATGTCGCTGGGGTGGCTGGATAGGTGAATTTTTGATAATCGGTCGACCTCAGCTGGAATTTTTGGAGTTAGCAGTGTGAAGAGTGTCGACTTTTGTCGCTAAAAAAAATCCATATCTGATATTTCCGCGAAAAAGAAAGGAATAGAAGTGTAAAAGAAATACGGAAAAGGATGAGAACGTACTTTGTAAAGACTGGAGGTCACCGCCTCTATCCATCATTCCAGAGCTTGGACATTCCATCTTCTGGTGGCTGTCGAAATTGATGCTGAGAGATGGATGCAGAAAAGTTGGAAGAATTGAAGACAGAGTGAATTTGGCGCGGGAGTAAGTCGAAGGTTCCCCTGAACCAATGAAAATTTCCCGGAGGATAGTCGGGGTCCCCCGCACGCAAATGACGAATTAATGGTAGACATCAAATTCGTCGTATGAAACTGTGTCTGGTGAAAACCCGAGTAATACATCATTTACGACGAAGCAATTGAGTATTTACTAATGTAATTGGATATCTCGTGGCACAGTCTATCGATCATGAATGCAGAAGTCTCTTTTAATTCCATAGTCTAATGCAAGCCTCAGAATACAAGTAAGGAAACGCAGCACATGCAACCTTGAGAACACATCGCAACCAACTCAACGAAAAGCCTTATACAGATGATAACGGAAACACTCCCGGATTCCAAATGCCCAAATCAATGAAGCGCTCGGTCTAGCCATGCACAATGAGTACGCTCACTTTTTCGCCCGAAACGCCACCCGAGAGGAAAGAAATTGGACATTAAGCAGTACTGTGCTCCAGGACCCCTTTCATCTTGTAGAATCGTAGCGGGGTATCTATTTCTTGATAGTGAAATGGTGACGGGAGGTGAAGCCATCTTGTAGCTTGATCTCTGCCTTCTGATCCACGGGCACCATGTCGTGATTCAGATCCCATCCTGCGCGTCGACAGAGCTCCGCTACAACAATATCGCAGTCGCCTAGCAGATCAATATCAAAATTGACGTGTGAGACTGCCTCTCGGGAGATGTACATTTGCGGGATGGTGGATGGGAGGAAGGGCACGACTTCTGAGACGGGCGCGACTTTTAGGGAGGTGCCGATGACGATGACCAGGTCGACGAGGTCTTTATCGTGGCTGATGAGGCGCTCGGAGAATCTATCTGGCAGCTGCTCGCCGAAGAAGGTGATATCTGGCTTCATGACGCCTGCTTCGGGGATATCGTAGTCTTCCTCTTCCTCGGAATCGCTGTCATTGTCGAAGCGCTGGCGTTTCTTGTCCTGACCATTCTTGGATCGTTTGCGTTTCATTCCATTAGGAACCTTGAGTCTTCGGAGATTGGCGATGCATTGGTCACAACGGGGAATTCGGTTGGCTCTGATGTCAGGGAAGATCACGTGGCCTTCGACTTTGTATTTGCACTGGATGCAGGTGGCGGTGGCGAAAGAGCCGTGGCATTGAATCAGCTTCTCGGGGAGAATGCCAGCGAGACACTCGAGATTGTCGATATTTTGAGTGTAGTTGGTGAGCAGTTTTCCTTTCTGCTGAAGAAGATGAATGAAGGCGTGGGTGGGAGTGAATTTATCGCCGTCTGGAATGATGTCTTTAGCGACCGTGTAGAAGTACGTAGGATCTTCTCTGAAGAGGTTGATGTCGAAGACTTCTTGTGGATCGTTGAGGCCAAGATGCTGTAGCTTCGAGTAGAGACCAATGTCCTTGGATCGGAAGTCTGGAATGCCGAGGGACGTGGAGATACCCGCACCAGTGAGGACGATGATATTGCGCGCTTTTTTGATGAGATCGACAGCATCATCAATGGTGTTGTATTGAGGCAATTTGATTCTCTTCGATAGCTCACGGCTAATACCCAGACTAAGCAGGGAGTAATAGGCATCGTCAGGTGATCCCTCAAGGAAGGCAGGAGGTCGAATGTTGAAGGCAGTAAGCAGCTTCTTGGCGGTAATTGTGCCAGCCTCTACAGTTCTCGCACAAAACTCCTCGGGACCAAAGGTACGGAGATCATTGCGAAATTGAATAGCCTCATCGTATGTGCATGCGTTGGGATCTGGGGGGCTATTTTTAGCGCCACATATTATAACGAGTTTCAGGATACTCACCCCCTTCGAAGAGATGCTGGTCGTCCATCTCGCCGAGAGTCTCCTCAAATGCGGATACTGCGTCCCATTCATCATCATCATCGCTGGCCTCCGCTGAACCATCATCAGAGGCGTCAAGATCTTGAAGGCCGTTGACCTTGACGCCGTTGACACGTGGAACGCCAGCCAGCGCGTCAGTGTTCTCCGACTCATTGTCGCTCAAGTCGACAATCTGATAAGCTGGCACGTCCTTGATAGCGGCCTGCGTAGAGCCCACTCTGCTCATGGCCATATCCATGGCGTCTGACTCTCCTCCGCTGGCTGGGGAAAAAGTTGAAGAATTGCGTTGCTTTGCGTTGCGGAACGAGACGCAGAAAACATAGATGTAAAGGTGAGATATTGCCAATTAACAATTGCCACAACCTTGTCGCCGGCCCAGACCAGCCACGGCCTTTTTAGCGAGTAACCGTTGGATGTTACATTATCGGTATCGGCGAAAAATGACACAGCGAGAACTGTCTGAGTGATCAGAGGCTAATGCCCAATCCGGTAAGGAGGAACCTTAAAATATTACTTCCCGACCAACGTGTGGCTTTGAGTCCGGGAAAGCGGTTTACAACTGAAAATTCGTTATCAGCCTCAAGTCCGCTCTTGAACGGGTCGCAATGGAATGTGATATTGCATAGCCAGCACCGGGGACACTTTTTCATCATGAAAAGGGGCAATGGCTTCTTCCAGAGACACGGGACCAAGCGAGGAAAAAGAGGCGCCTCAACTTCTCTTCACCTCTCCGTCAGCAGCTGACAATGACAATGACAATAACAATCAGTCCCGACTCCATCGTCGACACCTTCCACGGACAGCTTCCAGCAGCCATGATGCACGCCATATCAGGTTGTCAACCCCTGCAGGCGGGCCGAGGTCTTCTGCCTCAAGCATATACATGGGCTCCTACTCTCGGAGTCCGCGTCACTCTAGAACGTCGATAAAGAGCCCTGGAAACTCTACTCCTGGCACTCCTCGTCGTAGCTTGAACCACGACCATCTCGAAAGTCTGCTGCAAGATCTAAATTTAGATCTCGAGACGTACGGAGTTGAAGAACTTCGAGACGGATTCTTCGACGGCTCTTTCTTCAAACCTCCTCAGGTGGACCGGGAAGATCTCATGAAAGATGCCGAATACACACTCCCTTCTGCATTCAAAAAGAAGAATCCGCTTTCTCCAAAGGCATTTTTACCTGGTCAATGGCGTGCAGTCAAGAACGTTGCTAGAGATGTCACAACGACCCGAGCGGGAATTAAGCTGACCAAGTCATTCCTGGCGTTTTTCATTGCCTATATTCTCTGTCTTGTTCCTTCTATACGGATATGGCTGGGACGATACAGCTATATCATGGTTTTATCCACCATAATCAACCATCCGGGAAGAACAGTTGGAGCTCAAATCGATGGCACATTTCTGACTATCATTGGCTCAGCTACCGGATTGGGATGGGGAGCTTTCGCATTGTGGCTCTCTGCTTCTACATCTGTGGCGAGGAGGGGCTACGGAGGAATTCTAGCCGCGTTTCTAGTCATTTTCATGGGCACGATCGCTGCTCTCAGAACATATTACATCAGGTTGTACCAAATGGTACTTTGTGCTGGAATCGCCGTCATCTATACCTGTCTCGCAGACACCTCGGAAGCAATTGCTTGGGGCAAACTGTTCAGCTATGGCATTCCTTGGCTCTTCGGCCAAGTGTTGTGTTTAATTATTTGCTGCACGGTCTTCCCGGATGCTGGGGCAAGGCCTTTAGCTGTGAATCTTCACAATGCGTTCGAAGTCATGCAACAGGGTCTAGTACTTCCCCAGCCTGACAATATCACCCAACACCGACAACTAGCGTGGACTTTTGTGAATCTCTCACAAACCTACAGAGATCTGGTCTTGGATATTTCATTGACTCGGTTTCGCCCATCGGATGTCATGTCGCTGCGGAATCTCATGCAAGCTGTTGTCAGATCCCTGCTGTCTTTGAATACGAAGACCCAGCTCTTTGACGAGATGGACAGAAAAACCGAGTCTCAAGAAAGAGCCACACAAAGCCGAGTAGGGCCGGAAAATGGAACCGTCATTGACGTTAAAGAATCTCCAAAGCGGCCGTCAGTGTTTAGATCTCACACAGAAGAGCGTGCAGTCAAATTGGTGGCCAGTAAATTAGCTGAGCCCACTTCAGATCTCCTCAAATGCATGAGAAATTCCCTGGAGAGATGCGACGCAGTATTGATGGGCATGTCTGGATATCGCAAGTATCTAGGACCTCCAGAATCAACTTCTTCCGATATCGTCGGGGTTTTGACTAAGATCCGGAAGGTTATAATTAGGTATGATGAGGAGGAGGAGTCTTTGTTGGACAACCCAGCACTTCCCCCGACATATTCAAATCATCCACAAGTCGTGGAGCTTTTTCTTTTCGTCCACCCGATTCGGCAAGCAGCGACAACCGTGGAAGCCTTACTAGTCAAAGTCATGGAGATGCAGCAGCGGCACCGTGGATGGCGAATATATCTTCCCTCATATCCATTCGGAAAGGCTCTACAGAGGACAAATGCGCAAGTCCGACACGATCGGGGTGGTGTTACAGCCGGGTACTATTTCCGAAGTCAGTATCAACTTGCAAGAACAATGAGGGGCATGGCAAACGTCTATAAGCCACTGCCCCGTCACCATAATCCCAAGGGGAAGGACGAAGATCCAAAGCCAGGCATCGAGCGGGCTGAGACGTTGGGCAAATATCAGCAAGAGGATGTTTCGATGGACCGCAACTCGCAAGCCTCTAAGCAGAAAAAGCTTCGGTACAAGTTATGGGTTATATTGCACGATCTCCAGGGATTTGAGACGAGATTTGCCCTTAAAGTCATTATTGTGATTTCGCTATTATCTGTGCCAGCGTGGCTAGGCCAGAGCAGGGGGTGGTGGAATCAAAATGAGAGTTGGTGGGGAGTCGTGATGGCATGGATAATGTTCCATCCAAGGTAAGTTTCCTGTTCCAAAATTAGGAGTTTCAAATCTAATCGTCCCGCAGAGTTGGCGGTAATTTCCAGGACCTGGTCACACGTGGACTTTGTGGGGTCTTAGGGGCCGTATGGGGAGGAATAGCATATGGTGCCCGCAATGGCAACCCTTATGTGATGGCTGTGTTTGCAGCTATTTACATGATCCCCATGATATACCGATTTACGCAGAGCTCGCATCCTCGTTCTGGGATCGTGGGCTGCATTTCGTTTGTCGTCGTGTCTCTAGGTGCCAAAGCGGCAGATGGTCTACCATCAGTTGCACACATAACCTGGACTCGAGGCGTGGCCTTTGTCGTTGGAGTGGTTGCAGCTGTCGTAGTTAATTGGATACTTTGGCCATTTGTGGCTAGGCATGAGTTGAGAAAGGCTCTCTCGGGCATAATGATATACTCGAGTATTATCTATCGTGGCGTGGTTGCTAAATATGTATACTATGATAAAGGAGACGAACCTGGGAAGGAGGACGTCGAGAGATCAGGTTCGTACGACTTCTCTATCCCCATTCCACCTTTCGACCCTCTCAATCTATGTCTGACAATTACCAGAAATGCTAGAAGGACGCCTTCGCGAAGGTTTCGTCCGCATCCGCCAACTGATGGTAAGGTTCCCATTTACCTCTATCACTCCTTCTCGTCTAACATCCCCAGGCTCTAACCCGCCACGAAATCCGCCTCCGCGGCCCCTTCAACCCCCTCCCCTACTCCGCCCTCATCAATGCCTGCGAGCGCTTCTTCGAATACCTCGTCAGCGTCCGCCAATCCTCACTCTTCTTCCACCCGCACTATATCCGCGACGACGAACAGGCGGCGGAGACTCTGCTTGCGTATAGACGTGATGCTGTGGCTGCTATTTTGATGAATTTATATGTGCTTGCTGGTGCTTTGAGGGGAGATCGGAAAGTACCTGTGCGTAATTTCCTCCCCTCCGCCTCCCCAAATTCTTCAGAACTTCCCAACTAACTTGACGAAATGCAAAGCGCTACCTCCCCTCCGCAGCCCTAGCACGCAAACGCCTCCTCGACAAAATGGCCGAAACCGAAGCAACCCAAGCGCAAGCCCGCGAAATCGAGCGCGTACAAAGCGGTGGCTCGGAAGGAGAGGGAAGAAGGTGGAGTCAGATTTATAGTTATAGCTATAGTCAGAGTTTGACGGGGTGTGTGAGGGAGTTGGAGGCGTTATGTAGATGGACTAAGGAGATTGTGGGAGAGCAAGGGTATGTGATCTATTTTTCTGCTTGTTTTGGTTGCGGGTGAAATGTAATGTGCTGATTTGATGTAGGTTTGAGAGGCTTAATAGTGGGGAGTTTGAAGAGGAGATGGAACGGTAGTGTATATTTATCGGGCACCATTTGGTAATTACTATACACCATGAGGGTAAGATTCATTATATCGCAAATTCCACATATTACTCCTACCCAAGCCAAATCTCTTTCTAGCCTTAAACTCCTAACCCAAACCCAACCTTGACGCCTTCCTTCTTATCCAAACCAAACTCTACCCTTCAGCCCTAATTCCCCAAACATGAACTTTCTTCTTCAATCCTTGGTGGTGCTTCTTGCCTCTTTCGGAGGGATCGGTACCGGTGACCAGGAGGTGCTTGTAATCGGGGCTTTCGGAGAGGAAGCGTGATAGTTGGTAGGTTTGTGGAGCGGAGGTTCTGGTGGGGTTTATGGGTACTCTAGCGTCGGGTTGATGTATTGGGGCGGAGGTTGTGGGTTGGCGGTGGGAATGGGGATGTGATGTTGAGTGTGTGTGATGTCGTCGAGACGATGTCCCGGCAGGTAAGGGGGTCGTTCCTTCTTGACTGGGTTTGGTAGTTTGGTAGTCACTTGCTTGGGAGCGCTGAGAGCAAGTGTGGCATGCCCTGATGTCTCGTCAGAAGGGAGGGTATACATTTAGAAGCGCCTCTGTTGCAAGATACCTTCTTGAAATGCCGTGGGCACAAAGTGAGGGATCCATGTTCTGGTGGTTGAGTAGGAGGTGGGTAATGAATAAAATTTTGCAGTGGGCGACAGAGACGGCGTTTCTGAAGCTGATTTAGACCTTGGAGTGGGTTCATACAGATTGTTTTTGTTGAGTCAAGGTAAGATGTGGGATTCAAGTGATGGTGCGTGATGGGGAGTTGAGGGTGCATTGAGGTATATATGACTCTCAAAGTTTTGTCTTCATTGCCCAATCTGAGCGGGCTTTTTCGCAATGCGATTGATGCGATTCGCAATAAGAAATCGCAGTAAATCGTCTTCTTACGACCTGTAATATCCAGAGGGTTACTCTTGACCTCTCGCATGGTGTTGCGCAGGGGGAATGCGATTTGCTGCGACTTGGCGCGATTATATTGCGAAGCGGGCCAACACCCACATTAGAAGGTTCATTTACAAGTCTACGTTTTATAATGTCTCATTTCTAGTGAGACGGAACAAGTCCTGTGAGTCTTTCATGGGGGAAACATGCATAGTGTGTTGCCTTTTTCGAGAGAGCTGTTGTGTTGGCTTTCTGCTTAAGTATGTCGTCAGATATTTTTGAATCTCATATGCTGATTCTGAGAATGCAACATGGTATTTGCTTGTATACCACACCATGCGGCATGACTTTTTCTCAAGTGAGCACCCTGGCTTAGGAGTCTTTGGAATGGGTTAAATTGGGGGTTGGTTTCTGCCGGAGGCAGAGAGGAAAAGTGCTTGAATTTCGACGATATATGAATACTGCCCGGTGGGTTTGAACTAGAGGCTTTGTTGGAACAACCATGATGGCGTAGCACAACAATCAGCCCGGTGTCCTAGCCACCTCCTCGTGAAGAAAGTTGGGCAACCGACCTTCAGAAGTTTACCTAGCAATGTTGTTAACCAAAGAATCATCCTAAGTGTACACCATGCGTGCCAACCCATTTACTACCCAATTGCCAACCTAGACATCAACTGAGTAAGTGAGGTAATCCCCTTGACCGTCCGTTCGTCATTGCCAGCCACGCGGAGAAGACGCCTGACATCCTCAATCCCTCTCTTAGCCGCGCAAGAGAGTGCTTTGTTGATGTTCACCCCTGGGAGCCACTTCACTCTTTGCCTTCGTAATTTTGGAGTCTTGAACGACGTATTACCTGCATTTTTCCTATCAAAAGCTTCAGAAAGACGCAATTCCGATTTTGAAATGGGTTCTCCGTTAAACATAGCTGGATCGCAAATTTGCATATTTCCAACTTCAGTAGCACTCGAGATCTGGTATATAATTATTTAAATGCATAAGTTAATATAATAGGACACTTACAGAATAGCTGACTTGCATCTCTTCGCAATCAGAGCATATTTCTGAGCCTATAGCTTCGAATGCGATTTCTTCCGTAAAAGAGCATGTCTGACGAGCGCAATAAGTGCGGTCGCAATTGCTGCCGCTGCCCTTGCAATTATATCCTGAACACTGCCTTATGTTGGTCGTCATGTTGGCTGTTGTTCCGCAAGCACAACATATTCGATCGCACTCGTCATTCTGAGGGGATTCTATACTGTGTGGTCTTGATGAAAGACATGAAAGGTCGCCCTTTGGAATTACATCTGCACCAGATGACAGGAGGAATTCTACAATTTGATAATGACCGCAATAGACCGACCATGCCAATGGAGTATTTCCGCTCTTAGATGCCGCGTTGAGATCGGCTCCATACTGCACCAAGGACTTTGCTATATCCAGATGACCTTCCATCGCAGCCAAATGAAGAGCAGTATTCCCATCCATTCCAGGAATAAGATGAGAATCGGCTCCCATTTGAAGCTCTAGCCTGGCCAAACTTGTGAAACCAAAGCGAGAAGCAGACATTAAAGCAATGTTGGCAACCTCCGCGTTAAGAGCAATATGGGAAGCCATTGTTGACATTTCAACATCTTCACTCTCATTTTTAGAAGCTATTTCTTCCTCTTCAAGCGCTATCTTCAAGTAGTTGTGTAGTATCCCGGGTAGTATTTTGCTGTGTTCTTCGGCAAGCCTGTAGTGGAATTTCCAATACCGGAATGCGTATTGCAGAATGTCGGATAACTGCGGTGTGGTAAGAGGTCCCTGGTTATGAGATTGCGAAGGTAGGCTTAAACTTCGTAGCAAATACGAAGAAGGTAGAGCCGAGAGGCATTTGCGAGCAATGGTCTCGTGCCATTCCTCGGGACTCGGATTCCAGTCCAGTGTGGAGCTCGACTCTGAGCTGAGAAATTCAGCTACGGTCCAGTGCACAAAGTCAACTGTTTGATCGGATCCAGTGATAAGAAGGCCACCACAATGGCGCTGAATAATGCTGTTAGTGACATCTAATTCATAATGAACAGCACAGCCAAGCTCTTTCAAAGAGAGAGGACGTGCTGCATGTGCCACCCATCCTAGCATCCCGAAAAGGGGCCCACGGTGATCGGTGGATATTGCCCTCAATATGCGTTCGTAAAGACTATTAAGTTCAGAAGACTTCGATATTGCCAGAAAAGTTCCAGACGTCTCAAAGGGAAATGGCGATAAGGAGACCGTAGCGGATATATAGCTTAGTTGAAGACTCGCCCACAAGAAAACTCCATTAGCTTCAGAAATGAGACTTTCAATCGCACTATCGACACGACAGCCCTGAAACCACTTCTTGAGTGCCGGTGTTTCCAAGATCTCATCCCGAACATAGGTTGCTATGTCCTGTTGAGCAGCGGGCTCAGTGTCAATATCCAGCCGGGCTGAGCCAAGAAGTTGCTTTTCTGAGAAGTAGCCAGGCCTGCTCGAAATAAAGCACTTAATTCGGTGTCTGGTATCCTGAGCAGTTATGAGCTCTAAGAATTGGTGAAGCAGAGGATCGGGGCCTTGTTCGGAATGTGAAGCCTCTTCCAAGCCATCTATGATAAGAAATAAGGTCTCATGGCGTTTAAGATTATGTCTCATGATGGACAAGATATATGCCATTTTTGAAGCGGAAATCGAGTCACTGGCGTATTCCAAGTCTGTCTCCAGAGCATATAGTTGTTCCCTTGACTTCGAGTCAGTCGGCCGGCATTGGAGCTGCAGAAGAATCGTCTTGAGCAATTCCACCACAATATTAGAGCCCCCAGGTCTCCGGTCGCCGCAATAAAAAGCCACTATGTCTCCAAATGAAGAGCGTGACTTAATTTTATCGATTACCACGGAGGTCAACACCGATTTGCCACTTCCAGGTTTGCCAGAGAGCCAAAAAGTCCTGGAGGAGTTACTGACGAGCCATTTTCCGAATTTCTCAGACTCAACCAGCCAATCTCCTCGTCCCGGGAACAGAAGCTTCCTGCTAAACTCATGAATCGCGTCTGATTTCCACGGATACTGGTGAAATTGTTGAGGCTTTGGCATCTGACAGATTCCAAGGCAGCAATGACGCCTAAGAAACCCAAAAGCTGCGGTATCCCTACGTGGGCATTGATATTGGCCTTGATAGTGGTGACTGCTAATATGGGCCATGCGATGCCTCCAGCGGTCAGGGTCTGTATCACAGAAAGAACAGACTGTTCTGGCATGAGAAGAACGAATGTCGAAATGGGATATACTGTGTTCTCTCCACTGCTCAAAGTCATCTGGGTGATATTGCAGCTTGCACTCGGCCCATTCGCACTCGTAAGGTAAGTGACTGCCCATTTTGGATGTTGCGTATTCGAGTTGGGTAGGTCTTGAGGTAATCACGACTTGATCATCAGAATTGTACTGATGGCATTCATTTTCCATGGACCCATTAGATTTCAATTCGATTGAAAGATTGGCGTCAGAATGTAGTTCTTGTCCCCGACTAGTTACAGAGCCATAGTCGGCCTTCGTTGAACTGAGTCGTGTGTAACTGCTTCGTGGTTTTAGCTTCTGAACAAGATCATTACTTTCTAAGGACTATTTAAAATCAGAACATAGTGGACTGTCGTACGCACCCTAGGTTTGTTTCGACCATCGTCGTATCTAGTGAACTGTAGGACACTGAAGAATGAGGATATTCGATACAATGCATGAGCTTATGAATTTGCAGATGAAGACTTTGCTATCTCCTATAGAAGTGACTCGATGCCGAACGAGTATGAAAGTATTGAGTTCACAGGATTCGAACTCATTTTCACCGAATCATTGAGGCAACGGAGCCCGATTGCACGACTACGACATAACCAACCAATAAAATCAACGGCTGGGTTGGATTCTCGCACGATAGTACCAGAAGAGCGGCCGAGCGAGCCAAAAGAACTCAATCGATTGTGCGCCTAAACATATTCCAACACCTGTTCAACTATAATCAGGCTTTCAAACCAATCACAGCCAGCGATGGTCCGCCATTCTTAGCCATCTGCCTTTCCCAAGGCCAAGCCCCGGCATAGTCAGATTGAAGCCGCACCCCTGCTCTTCAAACATCCCACGACGCCAAGAGACGCAATAGTGCGGGTTTGCCTGCAGCCTTGGACGCTGCGCCGCGAACCTGCATGATATGCGCTTTCCCGCGCTTTCCCGCGCCTTCGAGCGATTTTCGAGCGATATGGAGCGAGCCTTGCGCTCATTCAAAGGACCGAGTCCGCCTACCTGAAAGCCTTCCAATTTTGTACCATCTCTCATGTCTAAACGGGATGGCGTGGCCTTGCGGTATTGGACAATACTGGACAATGCGTCAACAGATGCAGCACATCGTTCTCGTCTACTCGAGATATCGTTTTCGCAGTTGTTGCGAACTCTGCTCGAGCTCGAGTAGGAGGAGTCTTTGTGAATCTGATGCCAACGACCGTCTCCGCCTGCGATCCAACTCCATCGATTCGGAATGGGTGGCCTAAGCAAAGCTAAGTGCGAGGTTTGTAGAGATCACAAGAAGAAGGTAGTTGAGTTCTTCAAGTCAGACACTCCCTTTGCGTCATCTCTGACCGACCCAGTGTGCGCCAGAAAACCGACAATGGAACGAGAACGGAGTCAAGGAGAGGTGTGGAGTTTGCGTGGCAGGAGATCATCCATGTGGCCCAAGCATCAAGTGCTCCAGAACCTCACGAAGGCATTCGAATTTGAGGCAACAACAACACGAGCCCAGACATATGGCCAGTAGTGGCATTGAGTCACATACAAATGCAGATATGTCATACGGCGTCGGAGAAACTGTTGATGTCAAGTCAGAGAAGCGTCGCAGGTCAGATTTTCCTTCCCAGCTACTGCGCAACATGCTTCTGACCGAATCTAAAACAGGTTGAAGGAGAAAGTGATGTGTCTAGATTGCTATGAGGAGCTCTTCAAGCAATGTTGGCGTACAATAGAATATTTGAAGAGCACGAACGCTCGACTCCAACCTCTTCATCCGCATAAGAATGTGAATTGCATCTCGGAGCTTTCGCAGGTTCAAGCCTGGGCAAAGGAGCGCTTGCATACCACATTGGCAGACGTCAGACATTTGGTAGAGAGCGTCACCGCGAATAAAGACCTGGATGCCGCAGAATGCGCGTATTCTCGAGCAATAAATGTCTTCGGGTCGCCTCCTTTCAATACTACGGACGAGTATGTGGAGTTGCTCGAACTAGCCGCATCCTTCCACATCAAAAACGACGATAATCTGCAAGCTGAGAAATATTTGAACGAGATTTTCAGAGTTCCCCACCTGTCAGAACATGTCAAGGCTCGAACGTTAAAGCTCCTCATTGAGTCTACTCGAAAATCGACCAAAGAAATCTCCACAATCTTCCAGTCCAGCGATATTGGAAGACTGAAGCGCCATATTCAAGTTCCATGCCCGCAGTCGCATAGGCTGATGACAGCAGTGCCTCCTTCCACCAATATTGCTTTGACAGTCATGAACTTTGAACAAAGGGAGCCGGATATCACAGGCTCCCCTGTTATCCACAGCGCCATAACTTCAGAAAATGAACATGTGTTCACCATGATCGACGCCTGTCCAAGAAAGGAGCTGTTAGAACACAGAGACGACTATCAACGCACCGCTCTGTTTCTGGCAGCTATGCACAAAGAAGAGAACGTTGGCGACAGTATCATGGCTCGATTCGCTGACTATGCCAGCGACCGAGCAAGACTCATGAATGATAGAGACGTCTTTGGAAACACAATTCTGGCTATCTCTATTATGTCGAATTGTTCGGCGGTTTTCGTCAAAGCTCTGATAGAACATGGATCCGAGGTGGACCCCCTAGAAATATTGAAGGGTAGCTTTACCCCACTTCGAGCTGCCGCCTTGATGGGTCGTTTGGACATTATTGAGATCCTCCAATCTTTTGGTGCAAAAGATCACGAATCGCCGATCGGGAATCCAGATGCCTTGCAGCTTGCCGAGATTGGGGGGCACCATGCTATCGTCGAATATCTCAGCCGTCCTCCATAATGTCGCCGCGAGGCGCATTATATTTTGAATTATCCTCTATCTCAAGCTTTGCATGAGCTTGTTTTAGAGATCTTTGTTCTGCGTTTTGTTAGTATTGCAATGCTCTATCATTAAAAAGGGCAAGAGTCTACAGTAATTATGTTGTTGACATACGGTTTTCGAGTATATTTAGCGTGCTGGTCTGGGCGTGAATTAGGAGTGGTTACATAGCGATGGCGCGTCCGGCGTTGATGATAGGAAGGTTGCTCACTGTTAGAGCAGAACATAGATTCAAGAGGTTCCAGTAACCCTGGTGTTAGCCCTCTGTAGATACCCCCAACCAATAAAGATGGAATGGACCCTTCAAGTCCAGCTGCTGGCTTTTCATTGCGTTGTGATGTTTGTTTAGAGTTTCGTTTGCTCTGAAGCTAGCATGCTGGTACCCGTTGACACGTGGAATATTGTACTTATCCAATATTCACAACTTCTGTCCGTTTAAAAGTCGGATGTTAACAATTAATGGACAAGGTGAAGCAACGAAGAAAACAGATTTCCGTAAGGGGGAGAAAATGAGCGTCGATTCCCCGACACGTGACCATTATAGTTACCCTCTGCTCCCTAATCATTTACCTCCCTTGCTGGGTTCCCCGCCATAGGTTCATATTGCCTCGTATCTCTCAAATCTCTTGGCGCTAATCAGATTGATACCACACTATGCGCGTTGCCTCTAGCTTTTGCGAGTTTTAGGAGAGCACTGAGTACCATTAAAAAGAGTCATACAAACAACGGAATTGTTCACTGGCTGAGGTACGCTTACTACCGCAAGGAAAGACACATTCAATCGTTCCTGATATCTAAGATATCCCATGATCTCACTTCTCATAAAAACTATCTGTCTTGTCAAAAGTTGTCAAGTTCGTGCAACTAAAAACAACCTAACCCGCTAAGTGGAACGCATCTAAGAGATCTTACACCCCGAAGCTGCCAAACTGGCCTAGGCGGAGCTTTCAATTATCTGTCCCTACGGACCACCTAAATAAAGTGGTCATAAGTTTCCCCTCACCTAAACTACAAAGTTATTGAGCTCAGAAGTTAGGTCACAAAAAGGAGGTACGTCAGCTCTAATGAATGGACTTTAGAATCCCAAAAAAGTACCAAACAAAATTCAACGAACAAGCTGAACACACGAAGGAAGAACCATGAACTTGAACACATACATCTTTTTCAATTGAATAATCCTGTTCATAAGGTGACAGTCCATAGACCAGAACTAATCTAATTCGAGTCAAGCAAGTCAATACTCTGTACCAATACTCCAGTCCCATTCCCATCCATCCCAAATGCACCCTCCCCCCTTTAAAACAAAGCAAAAAGCGCATAGTATGCATATTCATTCCCTCACAATATCAAGCTCATCATCATCATCATCACTAAAACTAACCAACATCTCCTTCGCCACCTCACCCCCCAAACTCTCCCTCCCCGCCTCCCTAATCCCCTTCTCAGTCACAAACCTCGTCTTCTTCTTGACCGGCTGCAGACTCTCTCCATTCTTCATCCGTCCCAGCTCTTTACTGAGATCGTTGCCCCAGCCCATAGCAACGGAACTGGATGCCGTGTTGGCGCGTTTGCGTTTTATGGGTGAGAGGGCGACGTTTGCTGCTTTTCCGGAGAGCAGGCCGAGGGCTGCGGCATCTGGGGGAGCGACTTCGGATGAGGAGGGGGCGTGGGCGTGTGAGCTGTTTGAGGGTTGGGTTTTAGCACGAGCGTATTCGGCGCCTATTCCACTGCCCATGCTCTTCAACTTGTTGGCTAATTCGCGTTCTTTTTCCTGAGCTAGAATACGCCGCGTCATGCGCTCTTCCTTCGTAGAGCCGCGGTGGAAAGCATCTGGATCGAAGTCGACGTCGTCGAGCATATTGACTGTGCTTTTCTTGCCGATATAGATTTGGCTGTGCGACTCTCTATCATACCGCGTCTTCTTCTTCAGTTCTTCTTCTTTCGCGCGCTCATGGTAGCCGGTCATATCTCTAGAGTTATGTTTCTTGCCGCCACCCCAGTCACCTTTGCCGAAGTTCATGGTGTTTACTTCCATGCGTTTGGAGTGTGTTTTGGCTAGGGTTTGGTTGACGTGGAAATCACAGAACTCGGTGTGCCGCTTGTCGACCCAAGAATCGCAGGTCTTACCATCCTTCTTGACGCTTTTGCAGAAACCTAGATCTCGCGCTGAACCAATCTCTAAGATGGTGTCGGCATCCGAGTTGAGAACTAAACTGAACTTTCCGGTATCTGCTCTTCCCTTTGGGGGAGGCATAAAGCCAGGGTTCAGAATCGCTATAATTGTGCCCGGGGTGAGTTTCCAAAACTTGTCGAAAGCCGAGTCGAAGAGGAATAGGTCGAGTTCCCATTTCAGATCCGTCAGTCCCATGATCATATACTTCCCCCTCTTTTCATTTTTGGCATTCTGATTATGGTTCATCGGCTGCGTCTTCTTTGCAATGATGGCAAAGACTACAACGTCTTCTTCTATATCTGGTCCCGAGAAATCTGGACCTTTGACTGTTCTAAGAAGGTCTGGAACGAGGAACGTTTTCTTCCCAGTGAGCGTCCGCGTTAGAACTTGGTGTGGAATGATCCTTTTCGACAGATGTGCTGTCGAGTATGGTTCGAATTGTGAAGCATCTGCTTCTGTAACTTCACTAGGCGGAACGTTGGATTTTGGGTCCGCCTTTTTCCTCGGGGGATTATCCACTGAAGCCCGGGAGTCAGTTCTATCTGTAGACCCATTTGAGATATTGCTCGTATCCTTCATAGCCGATCGAAGGTTGGGCGTTGTTCTACTCCGTGATATACCACTAGGTTTGTTGACAGAATTTAGAATGTCGGCTCTGCTGAATTCGGGTGCCTGTCGAGGCGCATCTGAAAATTCTTCTGCCCTCTCTTTGAAACTTTCGATTTGCTTCTGATCGATATCAAACGCCGTACTCCTACTCTTCTTGATACGTGATTCTCTCTGTTGTCGATCGGTCTCCTGTGATCTGACAGCAGCCATTCGCTCACTAAATGTCTTAGGCCTATCTCCATCGTGCGATGAAGCGACTGAACCAGCACGAGCTCCAGATTGTGAGGTTGGTCTCTGTAAGAATGGTCCCATTCGTCTTTCTGGGATTTCGACGTCGTCACGTTTCCGCAAACTAGGTGCCCTCTTCAACGATATATCCCTTCCTGTCAAGCCCTTGTCAATCCCTAATAACACCCTCTTCGGTGACGTTTGGTCCTGAGAGGGTTGTACTCGTCGGACCGGAGATCCAGGAACCTCGACGCTTGCTTGTGACTTCGACCTCTCCTTCTCCAACCGCTGTTCCCTCAACCCATCTAATCGTGATTGTGCTCGACTCGCAGCCACCGAATTTGCCCTCGAGAGCGGCGCTGAGCCTGCTCTAACCTCATTCTCGGTATCCGAACTCTGTTTCGACTTCTTCTGCAGCTTCTTGAGCTTCAATCGCGCCTGAATCTCCTGCAATTGTAGCTGAAGCGTCTCTTCATCCTCGTCTGAATCCCCTCCCTCCATGTCTTCCTTCAGCAGATCTTTGGTTCTATTCCTAGCTGAAATCGACGAGGCAGTCCGTTTCAAAGGCGAAGGAGACGGAGAGGCGCGTTCTGCCAAACGTTGGAGTCGTTTGCGACCGCCCGGGGTGCTAAGGAGGACGTCGTGGGGAGATCTTGGTGGCCATTCGGGGTTACCGGCTTTGCTATGTTAACCACAGGCCTGGATTTCCATGAGAATACCTACCTTGCGACATGATGTGTACTTTGCGAAGCCATCAGGTAAATACGATGCCAACTGCCCTGCAGTATTGTTGGTGGGCAGATATGCTCTTTAGAGCAGGGATGGCAGATAATGTTATTGTCCCATTCAATGCGAAACACAGCAGAAGAAGAGATGTTATTTTAGGGGAAATTCCTAGGAAATCGAAGACGTTTTGTTTCCAGAGGCCTTTTAGACCTCGAAGATTTGTACATCGTACTACGACTAGTCTCTTCAATTTCAAAATAGGAAACCGCCGTTGTGCTAAGGCTTACGCATGTTTCAGATTAAACTTTTGACGCGTTCGTTCTTGACGCGCTTCAACGCGTCTTCCCCAGATCGCTTGGCGTTGACATTGACTTCATAAAATTTACGACTCCCAATCCAACGAGGATATCTAGCATACAACATGAAGACGCGAGGGAGACCATCCACAAAGGCGGCGAAGGATACCACCGAGGCGCCAGTACCATCTGAACCTAAGACTCAATTAGGACCCGAAGTCGCAAGCCCTCCGCAACTGTTTGTATTGCCGGACAATGTATCCAAAGATGCTCGAATCGTGTCCCTCGAGAACCCACGATCTTCCAGCGAAAGCCGATATGTCATATGTCCGCAGCGAGGATTCTACGAGTTTACAAAGGTTGCTGCCCCGAGGACAACGCCTCGAAGTTGGCTACTGTCTTCGGACGACTCGAAAACGATAGACGTTGAGGACAAGGGAGGCGAGGATTCAAAAGACAAGTTTCCGTCTAGCGGATATGTTATGAGGAATGCCTCATTATTTGTTGCGACTCCCATGGACCCTTTATTTCTCGTCCTCCCCGCTCTAGCTCCTTTATCAGCGTCGAAAGGTTCGGGGCCCTCTAAGAAGTTGTTCTTGTCTGGTGAGGACTACTTGGAGAAAGTTACCGAGGCATCGCCGCAATTGAAGACCCTGATAAGAGAAGAAGCACTGCGGACTTTGATGGAGAAGAGGATGGCATCTGTATGCGAAACGGTTGAGGCAGGAGATGAAACTATGTACCGGCTGAGCGAGGAAAAGATGTTGAAGGAGCTTTTGAAGAAGGCAAAGAAGATGTCCGAGAAAGGACTACCAGCAAGTATGGAAGAGAAGTTCATAAGGAAAGCGCTCGAAATACCGATTATGAGCATAAAGAGAGAAGAAAGCTCCCTGAATGAGGAAGAAACACCAGCAGAAACGCCAGATACTCAGTCAACAACTGCCTCGACGGATACAGCAGCTAGCTCATTCTCAGAGGCTTCAACAGCAGCCACATCTTTCTCTGAGGAATCTCAAGACGTCATTCAGCCAGAAAAGGTCCCCAGCAAACCTTCTATCAACGCGCCGGAGGGAGTGTTGGATCTTCTACGACTTCGAACCGCGCTCTTCTTCATCTGCTCAAATTACATCCCACCACATTTAACCGAGATCATCAAGAAATCGATAGTATCACCCAGCTCTACTGTCGATTTTGCCCCTCTGGAAACACACCTAGCCGACCTGGCAGACCTACGACAAAAAGCTCTTGCTGCAAGACAACTAGGTGGCTTCTCACAAAAACGATCACTTGAGGAAGATGAAGACGGAGAAAGTCGAGCCGAGAAGAAACGCAAGGTGGAAGAGGAGGAAAAGAGAAAGAAGACCGGGGAGAGCAGAGGAGTGAAGAACTTGAAGAAGGTTAATGTGAGTGGGATGAAAAAGATGAGTGATTTTTTCAAGAAGAAATGAGTGTAATATTTGGATGGCCAGGCGTTTTGGATCGGTAATGAGGCGTTTATGTAGGATATTATATTGTTCATGATTCATTTAGCACCTCGTGCTCTACCTCTCACACTTCCGGATCTTGAAATGCCAGTGCCACCCCGTGATGTCCCAGCCGTCCCTCTACTCGTTCCGCTAACACCATACCCACTACTAGTCACGGCTCTGCCAGGAGGTCTACCTCTACCCCTCGTTCCTCTTGTGCCTCGAACAGCAGTACCCGCTTGCCGTTGTCTTTCTTCATCTTCAGCCCTCCTTCTAGCTTCCTCTCTCCTTCGCTCTTCCTCAGCAGCCCTCCGCTCCGCAGCTTGCGCCTTCAACACCACTTCATTCTCCATATCCGTGATGTCCTGACTTGCGCCTTGCCAACTGGGATTGAGTATTAGGCGTTGATTGTGTTCTGTTTGAGACAGGATGCGAATCCAGGTGTTTAGGAGGGTAGATGCTGACGATACTGTTCTTGAGACGGTCTGTATATTTATCAATATAGTATCTTAAATATTGAGAAAGAGCAAACGGACCTCCATATTCCCTTTCGCGCATTCTAAACTTGATACCACGCCCTCGATCACTTCATTGATATTCCTTACACCCTCCAATTCTTTCTTCAAAGCAGCTTCGCGCGCTTGCTCAGCGTCATACTTAGACTCGCCATTGCGCTGGCCTTCGGGCTTCGAATTAGGCTTTGTCGCAGGTTTCGACGCCTTGGAGGGGGACGCGAAGAGGTCTTCCGTGTCCGAGTCTGAGAGGTCCAGTTTTCCGATATCCGGGGTAGACATTTCGTGCACAGAAGAGAGTGGAATTCGCAAGGAAGGCAGAAATCGTGTAAATAGGGCTGAATATTTACATTTGACGCGTAAAAACGCGTCTGATTGTAATTGTAAGGCTTGTTATCGATTGCAGGCTGGTGGGGCGGGATCCTGCTTGGCTGGCGCCAATGAAGTGGGAAAAACAAGGGGCTGGGATGTGTTCAGCCTCTTGAATTTTGCGACTTCAACGTCAACACCATTTCCATGTTTTGATTCTCTCCTACCAACAACGCAAACAACGCAGTCGTCGCACTTTGCTTATTCCTATTGCTTTGCTTTCGCCTTGATTGTACTGTCAATCAGCTTGTTGGCATTGCCGCCCTTTACGATTCCGTGCGCAATTATTATCAAATTCAACGTTGCTTCGAAGACAACAAACCCCAGCCACCGCCTTCATTCACTCCTTGATCAACATTCGACCGTACTTTTAGTTTGTCACTTGTACATAGTTGACTACTATTGTCAGCTTTGACGTCTAAAAGAACAATATCTGGCCAACATGGCTTCAACATACGAGCCCAAGACACCTCCGCTCCCTGCTCAGATCCATTCTCCATCAACACCGCTCTTTGGGACGTTTGACGACGACTACCAACCATATTCACCTCGAAAGTCCTCTCGCATCTCTCAGCGGGCTCGAGCGACACAAACCCCACCTCCACAAACCTCGAGTCGCAACAACCTTCGCGCACATCCTTCAACTTCACGATCAACCACACCTAACAGTACTTCGCAACCTCGCTCCCCACAAACCGCACCAAAGAAGAGAGGGCCAAAGGGTGCGCCAGAAATTGGAGGACGACGAGTCTCGGGCGCGTTAAATTACGAATCCACAGCAAGCGCAGCCGCAGCGCTGGGCCTGCCCACACCAACCCCCCGCAAAACCGACAAGATGACCCGCGTAGGTGCCGTTCGTGGTGATGGAATGCTTCCGACGCCATCAAAGACACCACAAAAGCGACCGGAGGATAGTCAGACAGCTCCGGAAGTCGCAGCCATTGCACGCAATTTATTCCCCGTGCGCCCGGAGTCCGTAGACGAAGCGATGCCATCGCCGAAGAAGAGGGGCAAGAAGTATAAGGGATTCACACTGGACAGCTTTGCCGCCGAGGACGATGCTCCAATTCCTATCTACACCGATTCTTCGGAGCGCATCCCTGAAGCTGATATGAGCATCGATAACCCATTCTACGGCGAAGGCGCTGAGGAGGAGCATGAGCCAAGCAAGCGCTCCGTGAGGAGGAGGAAGATTATGGTACCCGGGGAAGGAGAGCTGGATCTCGAGGATGTGCAACAACGAAAGGATGGCGTCATCTGTGTCTTGTGAGTTTGAGTATGCATCCATCTTGTTGAGCCGAACTAATTTCTCGATTCTAGCCGTGGACGAAAAGTCTTCAGAAAATTCAGTGACAAGCCAGGCAATAGCCGTGCAGAGACTGGTTCTATGGCTGACGGGATTACTGGTGACTCAATGGACGACGAGCTCGATGCACAGCTTCGTGCCCGGGGAAGCAACCTCCACGCCCCTGCAACCGAATCGACAAACGCTAGTCGCCTTCTCTTCCCATCTGAGCGTCAACTCAGATCCAAGAATCTCAGATCGCAGGCTGTCGAGGACGAGGAAGCAGATACCGATATTGATGAATCGTCTATGATCTCTACACCCCGTCCCCGAGCTGGGAAGAAGTCCGAGAGCACCAACGGCAACTCAACTCCAAAGTACGATCTTGAAGTCTCAACACCCATGGCTCCGCGATTTGGTCCCTCAGCTCCGATTTCGCCTCCTTCAACTTTCAGAGCTACCCGATCTAAAAATGTCGATATGAGCAGTTCCCCAGCTGGCCCGGATAGCGACGACGCATTCACCGATAGCCCCTTTCACAACTGGCAGACAGTGCAGAACCCCAAGAAACGCGGGCCTGAAACCAGCACACCTCCTGGAGGCACTCCTAAAGGACGCGGCGGAAAGCGAATCAAGTCCTGATTTACGCCATAGAATTTGCTTTGCTTTGCTAGAGAGCTTCTTTCTTCCGCTGGCTAAGGAGAATTTGCTTTGTTAGAAGCGGGCGTTTGGGGAAAAAAAGATTGTAGTTTGAGCACCGATCTTCTTCTTTCCAAAACTTCCAATTTTGGAAGCGACAGGGTTATGGAAACTGGAGTCTGGAAAATAGCGAAACGTTATGAGTGCTGCGCTTGCATATGGTCGGGAGCGAGGCGCCTTTGTTTGTGATGAAATTATGCATTGCCAGGGGGTCTTTTATCAGTATATTTTACGGATCGTGGCGGTTTGGGGTAATATGACCTTCTATTCTTGGTCTGAGGATGACTTGAGGATGACTTGAGGATGACTTGAGGATTTTTTTCACTGCCAGGGGGTCATTGGCTTGGTACTTACTTTACTTGATGATCAGGGAGATCGATGGACGGGGGAATTAAACACAATACTATACTACTACTGTTGTATTGTATGAGTTATACTTCCGCCTGGCATGCGATGCGTTCTGCGGATGTAGCAGATGGATAAATAAATAGCATTTCATGAAAATTGTGTCTCGGATCTGTGACAAGGCATTGGTCCCTCTTACTTTGAAAAAGGCTAATCTGGTATAGCTCAAATCTTAGGTAGTCACTATACAAGCTCCTTCCAATGTGTGCGAGATTAATATCCGAGAGCTAGGATACAGGAGGTGCAGGAGGCCTTAAATAGAAACAGGCTGGAAAGGGGGGGTAGTCATGTGACCATTTTCACTTGCAGGAAAATGCATCGAAGGTTCTGAAGATCAGTGCCTAAAGAGTGTATGAATCTTTCATCTCTCGTGGTTTATTGGGAACAAATACCACCCAGAAAGAACCGCAATAGTCAGTGGAACAGATATTATCCATCCTAAGCCAACGGATGTTGATACTCCAAGAGCCTCTCTGATGGAAGATTCATACCCAAAATAAAAGAAAGGGGTGCTGCAAAGGGTCTGTGGATTATCAGTAAGCCTTCGAACGTTCTTCCCGTGAGCTGAACATCTCGTACTTCAGCAAGATCCTGTCTATGCACGTGTTTGTGGCTGCATGAGCCTAGTTGCTGCCTACGTTGGGCAAGGCTTGAACCTTTGACATTACAACTTGAGCTCCCAAATCGTGTTGATGTTTATTTATTAATCTCTATATAATCGACTGCTCATTAATGACGTCGTATTCGCCTCTCGATACCGCCAAGAATGAAGTACGGATGTTGACAATCGTTGATTCGGACGATCGCAATCCCACCCTCGTTCATTGCCGACTAGAGATTGTGTCCCTTAACAACTTTACAACTGAATTCAGCGAATTCCTCGAAAAAACCAAAGATGGGCAGTGCAGTCCTGAAATCTTCTCGTCTTGGTTTGAGCGTGTCAAGAGCGCCGCCGCGGAGGAAACCCCCACCAGCACCCCGCTTGAGCTTCCGTATTGGAGGCATGCTCTTCATTATGGCATGGATGGAAGAGCGCTAGACGAATGGGATAGCCTAATGGAAGCTATTGATATCGATTTTGAACATTGTCTCAAGATCCCTCCCGCCTTTGCAATTTCCTCAATCACAAATAACCTCGCATCGAAGTCCCTCCAAACCAGAAATCAAAATAAATTTTCCTTTCTTCCTCGGTTTCAGTGGAGAGACTATGAAGCAATCTCTTACTGTTGGGAGTCCGAGACCAAAGATAGACAAATTGTCTTGAATGGATCGATTGTGGATGTTCCCAGAAATCTTGAGGCCATGTTGCAAAGGCTTCGAAAATTACCGGATGCTCGTTCCGGCATCAAATTCTGGATTGACGCTCTCTGTATTGATCAGGCAAATATTTTGGAGAAAGGCCATCAGGTTAAATTTATGCAGACCATTTATACTCGCGGACTTTCCCTTGTGGTCTGGCTTGGAAGTGCTTCAGAAGATAGTGACCAGGCAATCGACTTCATCGCGAGCATCACCCACCATACCCTTCAACAGGATCAGCACGGCGAAGAGAGATACGGTGTGCATTTTCCCAAGTGGCAAAGGAGACAAAATACGAGACTGACAGACGCATTCGTCAATATGCCGTGGAAGGAACTCCTCTCATTTCTTTCCCGCAACTACTGGCAGCGGTTGTGGATCATTCAAGAGCTGGCTATGAATCACAACATGACTCTTTTTCTGTGTGGGGAGAAGAGTCTCTCACGAAGCATGATCTTGCGAGTCTGCCAGTTTTGTATGCGCCATGCCGAGATGATTGACCAAATCACACCATCCTCCGTTAAAGTCGTCCCTGACTCTTCAAGCTATACATATGGTAGTATCTGGTCTACAATCTATCGGGTGTACTGCCTCCTCACGCTTCCAGATGGAGAAACAGATGAAATTCAAACAGATGATGTTTTGGATCTGGGACGCAAGGCGAATGTCAAGGAAGCCGTCGATAAGATCTACGGCATTCTCGGACTCCTCCCTCCCAGGCTTTCTACACTTATTTCACCGGATTACACCCTCTTATCGGAGCAAGTGTATTTCCACTTTGCAAAGTTTATACTAATTGCGTTCCAAAAACTCGACGTGGTGTTTTCATGGTGCTCATACAGATCTGGAAGTGCGTTGCCAACGTGGGTTCCAGACTGGTCGACTCAATACAATCGAAACCACCTTTATTGGCTGAAGCAATGTAATGCCAGTGGATCAAAGCCTGTGCAGTGGTCAACCTCTGATATAACGCAAAGTCTCAATTGTCGAGGATTTATCGCCGATTCCGTCCACACCATCAGTGGCTCGTTGTCAGAAAGCAACGCCTTGAACTCGCTCGGCAATCCAGCGATATTTGAATGCCCTTCAATTCCATTGAGGTGTCAATATAATGGAAGGGAAAATTTGACAGCAGCACTCCGTAGGACATTGGTGCAAAATTTGACGTACCCGGAGGATGAACTCCACAGCAGAACCACTCTCAACATCTGTTGGGTTCCGGACGAGCATGAAGAACCTGTAAATGCCCATTTTGGGAAGATATGGAACATAATTGGGAGCGTCACCTCGAGCCCTTGCTGGGAGCCCTTCCAGCGCTTCCGTCGGGCAAACGAAAACTTTCCCATATTCGGCTTCGCCTTCCGGGACTTCTTTCCATCAATGCCATACTATAGTCAAAGAATATCTGGTATCGACGGCGCAGTTCCACCTTCCAGCCCTACAGAGCTGCCACGGATCAATACAGAAGATCCCATTGGGCTTGACGGAAATGATGCGTTGGTCATGAAACGGACGACCCTCACATTGCAAGGCCGTCGATTGATAACTACCACAAATGGCTACCTCGGGACAGCACCTGAAGCAGTTTTGAAAGGGGACATTCTGGCGATACTCTACGGATGTAATTATCCAGTTGTATTGCGTCCATGTGGTGATTGTTACATGCTGATAGGAGAGTCTTACATTGATGGCGCAATGGATGGTGAGCTTGTGGAAGCGATGAATAGGGGAGAATTTGAGGAGATTGAGTTCAAAATATGCTAGGGACTTCTGAGATGCCAGCTAGTGCTCTCAACCCCCTCCTCGAAATTGTTCTATCACGACCTGCATCGCCTACGCCGCTATTAGCACCAGAATACCTCCAATCAAGACCGACAGAGCTGATGCACGAGTTAGGGAAGCTACCGTGACTCGAGCAGCCTAGCTTTCAATGATAGCAGCCACTGTAGAGGGTGTTGACTTGAACCGAGCTGCGCCCAAAGTAATCAACTCGGCCAGCAATCTTGTGGCTGGGGGAGTACCCAGTGTCGAAAACCTCGCATTCAGCGTCGCAAGCAAAGCGTCTTCGGATTTGAAGGTTACGCCCACATTAAGACAATAGAAACTCAAATGTTCGGTGCTCGCTTACGCCGCCTACGTTGGAGCTCATCTGGATCCAATTTTTCTCGTCACGAGCGGAATGAATATGGCGAGTGCGTTGGCATAGATCCAATGAGTGACCCAAGCATAGCCTAGAAAGTGGACGACGCCATCAATGTGCCAAATGCGATGAGGATCTTTACGCTTGTCGACACAAATACCATGACTGTGACTCTGTTCGAAGCCCGAAAGCCTCCTGTCGTAGTATTAATATGCGGAGAAGAAGGAGGAATGCAGCGTGCCATTGGGTGCTCCTACCAGTGGACGACGGGAACTTGCTTTCGGGAGACTGTGCTCAGGATGGAGACTACGGTATTGGCGGAAATGGCACGAGTCCCTAGAGTCAGGTTTGGCGTGAAGCGTAGAGCATCTTAGAGATTTATATATGACAAAGTTCTTGACACATTTGATCCACTTTGCGTGTAGAATTGAGCTACCGTACTCGAGTGTAGTGCATATATAAAGCTCGGACCACCAAAAAAGGGGGAACCCCGCGTCTCGCTTCGCTTCGCGTCTGCTGCCTGCGATGATGAGATGAGCATGCTCCAACATCCATGCTCAAGCTTCATTCAACGCCGTCAACAAACATTCGAAGGTCAACAATATTCCAAAGATGGCTGCCCAAAAAGATATGCAAGACCTGTTACGCCTCCTAACAACAGGCCGCAATAAACTCCCCATGCTAGGCGCGATGGGACGCGTCAAAGCTCTCCAAGACGGTGGACTACGAAGGTACCTTCTCCCCAACGCTCTGATATTATTACTTCCTGACAGCTCTACAGTATATACGATATAGCTAACAGCAACTTAACGGCCCTAACGAACATTATCCCCGACGAAAAAGCTGCCAAATCCCTCCTCGCAGCCTGCAAAGCGCATCTAAAATCACCCTCCAACTCTCCAGCTACGAAACGAGCGTCAGATAGCTCCCTCCCCTCAGCCAAACGCACGAAGTCTGCGTATTCTCTCGACTCAGAACCGCAGACACCGCAAGAGCTGGAAGCTTCGCTGGCCCTACCGCAGCCGTCTGAAGATGAGGAGGCGATTTCTAAATGCACAGTATACACCAATAGAGCGCCGTTAGTGCTGGCATTCGCAGTACAGCTGTTGAAATATACGATGCCGGAGCAACCGCTCAGTAGCAGGTTGAGTCTCGGGCAAGCGGTTGTGAGTGCAAATTCTAGGAGTAAGGCTGTGTCTATCGGGATAGAGAAGGGGAAGAGTGCTGAGGAGCAGGGGTGGGGAATGGGACAACCGAAGGTTAAGGTTATGGGAAGAGAAGTTAGTGTGTTGAAGAGGAGTGGCTATGAATGGAAGGAAGAAATCAAGGTTAAGGATGAGGATGAGGATGCAGACAGTCAAGGCACCTTGAAAGCAGAGCCGTCTCAAGAGTCGCCAATCAAGGAACTACACGCAACAAGGGAAACGGGAAGGCGGACAACAGTCGGCGGGTGGACAATTTCCGCACCCATCACCTCCAAGAAATCAACCTTCATCGCACGCTCCACTGATGTCACGACACCAACGCAAGCTAAAATCGCCATTTCCTCACTGCTTTCAGAAAACCCCGAGCTCCGCTCAGCAGACCACAATATATACGCCTACCGTGTTCGAATGTTCGCGGCCGGCAACACTATCGAAGAAAGCAACGATGACGGCGAGAACGGTGGTGGTAGACACCTACTAGGCTTATTACAGAAAGACAACCTCACCAATGTCTTACTAGTAGTCACGCGCTGGTATGGCGGCATTTTCCTCGGCCCAGACAGATGGCGTATCATGAGCGATGTCTCTCGGGACGCTTTATCCCAACGTCTACGCGTAGCAGGTGTAATAGGCCAAGAAGCGCTTTGGGGTCTGGATCTGGATGCTATGAGTAAAGCCGAGCCTGGAATTATGCCGGTTCATAAACCTGAGGGTGCGAGGAATTATATTTTGAAGGCGTTTGGAAGCCCGCCAGAGAAGGAGGAAGAGGGGAAGAAGGGGAAGAAAAAGACGTTGAAACAGCTTGAGGTGGAGAAAGAAGAGAATTTGGGGTTGTTGCTGGGGGCTTTGGATAAGTTATTTGAGAGTTGGAAAGGCCATGTGTCGCGTGAGGAATTGGATCGAAGGGCTTGGGGTTGGTATATTAGTGTTAGGCCGGAAGTGGCTGATGGAAAGGCGGGCTGGGGTGGGAAGGGCGAGGTGAAACTTGCTGATATCCTAGCATTGAGGAGGAAAGCATGACAAAGATACATTCAAAGTCTTGAATATATGCGGCAAAATACCGAGCAGCTGCTTAACGCTCCAAATCCAACGTCTCAGATGTGGTCGCTCTTTCCTCACATAACGTAAGTGCCGGTGGCTCTTTCATTCCCTGACCACACAAGACGCCGTTATAACGCAAGCCGCACTCGGTCTATTTTATCTT
>Ga0247778_1000350_pt1 | contig 69928 bp, 71 predicted proteins | sample UWRJL049202B5_FD_179939 | JGI IMG/M metagenome (GOLD analysis project Ga0247778, IMG submission 179939) | Plant litter microbial communities from Arlington Agricultural Research Station in Wisconsin, United States - UWRJ-L049-202B-5 | ecosystem: Environmental > Terrestrial > Plant litter >... | reverse complement strand
TTTGTAATAATAATATAATATATATTGGATATCTAAATATAATAGATATTAGAAATTATATATTTTATTAAATATTTAATATATATTTGTAATATAATTTTAAATTTATATTTATATTTTCCAATCTTTTTTTTTATTATAAAATATATTTTATATCTATAATAAAATATATTATTTTAATCTAATCGAAAATTAATAATAATTTTAATAATTTTTAATAATTTGTAAAAACGAAAATATTTATAAAATCAAAAATTAAATTTTTTATTTAATATAATCTAATTATTAATTTCTAAAAAATTAATATTATAAAAATAAACAATTATATTTATTATTTTAAATCAAAAATATAAAAAAAAATTAAAATTTTCAAAAAATTTAATAAATTTAATAATAATTTTTTGATTAATATATTTAAAATTTTTATTTGATTTATAAATATATAAAAATATAAATTTAATAAAAATTCTTTTTTTTTCATATTATCTTTAATATTTTAATATTAATATTAATATAACTATTTTTTCCTAATTATATTTAAATATGTAAATATTTAATTAATATTATTATTAAATATAAATTTTGAAGTTTTATAATATTATAAATATTATTAGACTATTTTTATTTATAAATAATATTATATAGATTTTATTGTTATATTTATATTTATTTTTATTTTATAATAAAAAAAATCCCAAATAATATAATAAAAAGATCGAATTGTTTATTATTAGACTGATTTCTATAAAAGATTTTATTTTATATAAATAATAATATAATATATATATTTTTAATTTAATAAATCAATTATTTTAAAATATTTTGGAATAAATGATCTATTTAATTATATTATTTTATAATATAATTTATTTTTAATAAACAAAAGTTTTTTGATAATTTATATTTTATATATATTTTATAAAATTTAAAAATAAAAATAATTATTATAATATTAATAATATTTGAAAAAAATTTATTTAAATAAATTAAATAAAAAGAAAAAAAAAATTTAATAAATATAAATTTTTTTTATAAATAAGAAATCAAATAAAAATAATATCCTTTTTATTAAAATTTTTAATATAAAAAAAATAATCCCAATTATAATATTATATTTTTTAATTTTTGAATAAAAATTTAAAAATAATATTAATATAAAAATTTTCAATTAATATAATATTTTAAATATCAAATTTATTTTATTATTATTTTTACAAATAAAATTTTTTTTCAAGATTTTGATATTTATAATAATTATTAAAAAAAATTAAATTTCAATTTCTATAAATTAATTATATAAATATAATTTAATAAAATCAAAATCAAAAAATTTTTTATTATTAATTAAATAAATAATATTATAATTATTATATAAGCGTGGTAGACTATGAAGTTAAAATACTTGATACTCCTTAGAATCTAAAGGTGGAGAACTAAAATAGAGAGAAGAAGTGAAGCTAATATACAGGTGACGGTCGGGCGTCACATGACTTATCATGTGACCATGACGCTCCAAGAACCGAACCGTCACATATTAAAAATAATATTTTTATATAATCAATATAATTGATCGTATAATATAAAAAAAATAATTAAAAATTCTAGGATAAATTTTATTATAAAAAAATTAATTAAAATTATTATAAAATTATTTTTTAAAAAATCTATTTTATTATTAATTTTTGATTTATTTTTGATTTTTTTTTTTATATAAAATTTTATATAAAAAAATCTATTTAATATTAATAAATTATTGTTTGATATATTTAATATAATTTTTATTTATTTATATTAAATATTAATTATTTGATCTTCCAATTAGAATTTTTTATAAATAATAATAATATTTAGGTTTATAGAAATAAATTTATATTTTTGATTTTAAATCCAATTTAATATATAAATAATTATAATTAATAAAATCCTTAAAAATCGATTTTTAAAAATCCAAATAATTATTTAAAATAATATAAATACTAATATTATATTTTTTTCTAATATTAATTGATATAATAACTTAGAATATTCGATCTAATTTATTAATTATTAATAAGGATTTATTTAATATTATTTTAATTTAAAAATTTTAATATATATTAAATCCCCAATTAGAAATTAATTTTTTGTTAATAATTGAACAAAATTTTATAAATATATAAATCCCCTGGATTTCGGCATAATTTAATCCTTAAATTAATTGTAAAATAACAAACTGTTTTTTATATTAATTCAATAAATTTATATAATTGATAACATAAAAAAAAATAATAAAATAATTTTTTTTTATATTATAAATATATTAGATATAATTAATTCTAAGAATATAATTTAATTTAATAATTAAATTGCAAAAAATAATATTTTTTAAAATTATATAAATTTATATTATTATATTAAAAATTTCTAAATTAATAAATTAATTTATTTAAATATTTAAAATTTTAAATATTTTATTTGATTATATAATTTTTATTATTAATAATATATATTTTTTTAATATTATTAAATTTGAAAGGAATTAATTTATTTAAAAATAAAATAATTGGGTATATAGGTTTTTGATATAATAATAAAATAATTATTATAATATTTGAAGAATTTGAAATTGAAATATAAAAATTTTAAAAAATTTAAATTAATATTTCAATTATTTTCTTTTTTTCAAATTATTTATTATAATTATTTTTTGTATTTTATTAATAATTCTTTTTTTGAAAATATTTATTATATTTTATTTCGTTTTTAAAATTAAAATAATTATTAATCAAAAATATAAAAAAAAAATTAACAAAAAAATTATTTCTTAAAATATATTTTATTAATTATTTAAATTTATTATCTCGAAAATATTTAATTAATAAATATTATATTTGAATATTAATTATTATCGAATCTAATCAATTTTATTTTTAAATTTATTATTAAATTTATGAAATTTATAAAAATAATCGGATATTATTATTTCATTTATAAAATATTTGTTATAAAAAAAATTATAAAAACAAAAAATTGAAATATTGGAAAATTTATTTTTTATATATATTATATTAAAAGATATTATATATAAAATTTATAATTATTATATAAATAAAAAAAAAATTTATAAATTTTATAAAATAAATTAAAAATAAAAATATATTAAGATTTGAAAAATTTAATTAAATAAATAATAATTTTTATATATAAAAATTATTCTTTAAGTGTTTAAACGAGGCTAGGCCTATAGTACAGGCGCTATAAGCGCTATAATACACCTTGCTATGACACTCAATTATATAAAATATTTTTAATTTATATAAAAAAAATTTCGAAAAATAATAATATAAATCTTTCAAATTTTATTATTTAATTAAAATTTTAAACTTTATTAAATCATAGAAATAATTTTAATATTTATCGATCAATAAATATTAAAAAAAAAAATTAAATAAACCTGGTATAAAAGGTTTTTTTTTGGACATTTTTCTATATTAAATATTATTATATTATTTGATTTATATAAATAAATAATTTTATAAAAAGATTTATATAATATAAAATTTTCGAAAAAAAATAAATAATATTTCTAAAATAAAATTACTTGATTTGATTAATAAGAAAAAATGGAATAAATTATTTAAAAATTATAACTTAATAAATTTTATTTACCTTTTATTATTTTTTATTATTTTTTTAATTTATATAATATATAAAAATTAATTAAATTAAAAAAATAAAAGTTTGGAAAATAATTAAGTAATACGAGGATTGTTTTTTTTAAAAAAGGCAATAGTCTCTAATAAGAAACACCTTCGATTTATATATAATAAAAAAGTTATACAAAAAAAAGACTTATAATTATTATGAATTTTTAAGGTGAAAAACGTTCCTAAGAATACTTGAATTTAAGGGAAGGGGGGCCTTTTATATAGATAGATTCTAGGTGCCTAGGGCACCCTCCACTAGCTATAGTGACATTTTAACCCAAAAAATATTTTTATAATTTCGAAATATTAATCAAACTTATATATAATTAGAAAAAAAATTATATAAAATAATGTAATAAAATACAAGTGCTATAGATTATATATATAAATATAATAAGATAATAATACTATAAAGGTAGGAAGTGAGCTTATTTATATATATGGTGCCTCAGGCACCAAGGCAGCCAGCACGCAGGTGCAATACATACAATATAAAAAGATTATAATAAATTTATTAAAAAAAAAATATTATAATTATATATTAAATATATATTATAATAATTTATTAATTAAAAATTATATTTAATTTATCAATTATAATTTAAACTAAAAGAATTATTATTAAAAATATTAATAAATTAAATAAATACTTAAAATAATAAATAGAAAATATAAATCAAGAATTTTATTAAATTTTTAAAAGTTTTTAAAAATTGAAAATATTTATATTTATTAATAAATTTTTCGTAAATAATTTAAATTTAAATTTATAAATTGGATTTATTATTATCATTGTTTATAAAATTATAAAAAAAATATTTTTATTATTAATAAAAATATAATTTATTCAAGTTTAACCAAATATTATAAAATTATAAAAAATATTTTAATATTTGAAATATATATAATAATTAAAAAATATAATATTAAATATTTTATTATCGAAACTTTTAAAATAATTATAAAATAAGTATAATTATTTTTTATTTTTATTTTTTATATAATTATTTGATCAAATTTAAAATTATAAAAAACAATATTATTACAGTTATAGCTTATATAAGGTTGTGCCTTAGGCACCTTCAGGCATCCATATATAAATAACCTTACTTCTTGCCTCTATAGCATTATTATCTTATATATATTCTATATATATATAATATTTATTATATCAATAATAATAATAATTTATAAGATCTTTTTTTAAATATATCTACGAAGTTTTATTCGATACGTGAAATCTTTTACAATATTTTATACTTCGATTTTATAGTTTTATATTTGTTTAATTAGGTTTTTTAAATAATCTATTTGATTAATAACTATTTCTAATATAATATAATAAATAATCTTTATTTAATTATCGATCTATTTATTTAGTTTATCGATATATCTTTCAAATATAATGGTAAAATTGATAAAATTATAATTAATCGATAATTTATAATTTCTTTTGATTTTAATGAAATTATTTTAAGTTTTATTTTAAGTATTAAAATATAATATTATAATTTAAATAAGATTTTCTAATATCTAAATCGATTATTTAATTAATTTCATTTCTAGCGAATTATAGTTTTTTCTAAATAAATTACGGATTTAATCTACGTTTCTTTTTGCTTCTTTTATCAAACGACGATTTCTTTTTTTTGTTGAATTATAATTCGTCGAATTTGAGTTTTTTCAATCTTATTTAAATCGTATTATAAGGATATATACACAATCATAAATAGAGGAAGTTTAATCGGTCGTAGAATTGATTAAAGAATCAAGAACCTAGGTTATAGAAAGCTATAACTGGGTGGCACGTGTCTGCGAACCACGTGACACACACCCTTTTCCACTACTACATTAAAATTACACTTTAAATAGTTTAAAGAAGTTGTTTTTTTCATCCGATGCAAACTAGTATTAACCGACCTTAATGAAATTGCATTTTATCAAACTTTAATTTAATTATAGTTACACTTATATTAAATACAAATATATTTATAATATAATATATAATATCATATAATAATTAATAATTAATTAAGTAGATTTAGCTCAATTAAAATTATTATAAATTATAAATTATTTAATTATTATATAATAATATATTATAATACAAATATAAAAAATACCCAAAAAATATATAAGAAATATAATCTATTTAAAGAGTAGATACAATTAATAGAATTTAATTTAACTCAATTATTAATTGTTTCAGCCAGATTATCTTACAATTTCTCTGAAGTTTATAAAGGTGAATATAGAAATATTCATTAATAATCACTTATTCGCCTCTATATTCTATAGATTATATAATTATATAATTAGGAATTGATATAGTAAATGCTATATATATGTATATTAAGAGATAATGATACTATAAAGGTAGGAAGTGAGGTTATTCATAGTAGGTGCCTGAGGCACCAAGGCAGTAACCTGCACTGTGCAATACACACAACAGGAATCTTATTTTATATAAGAATCAAATAAATTTTTTATTTTTTGTATAATTCTATATAACTATAAATAATAAGGATTATATATACTTTATAATTTTTCTCTTAAAAAATCCTAGGATTTTTAATATAGTTATAGAAATAACCCTAAAATATCTATTATTTTTTTTATATTTTTTAATAATACAAATAAAATCCTCTTTTTCTTTTGATCTTCTTATTATCTAAATTTTAGTATATTTCCTTTTAATAATCTAACATTATTAATTTATAATCTAATTTATATATTTTAAAATCCAGGTTAATTTATATTTTTTATATTTTTTATTAATAAGAGACTTCTTTATAATCAGTTTCTTATAAAATCTTTCCTTAAGGAAAATATTCCAAATAATATTTTTTTTGATCCTTTAATTTATTATTTCGATTAATTTTTGAAAAAATATTTGGCGATTGATTGTAAAAATATAAATAAATAAAAATCGGAGATTTATTAATATTTTTTTAATATATATTATCTGAATTTAATATATTATATATTTAAAATATTTATAAATTTGAGAAAAATTTCATTTTATAAAATAAAAGAATTGAATGATTTTTTTTTTTTGGTTTCTAATAAATCTAAAAACTTTTTTTTTCCGGATAAGAAAATAAAAATAAAACTTAATTGAATCAGGAAAAAGTTTTAAAAAAAAATAACAAAAAAAATTATTTTAAAATTATTCAATTGTAAGAAATACGTTTAAAAAATGCGTAATAGAATTATTTTGGTCTTATGTATAATGATTATTTTATTAAAAAAGGTCGAAAGATCATACTATTCGGGGGGGGGGGTGTCAATACTTACCCGCTGTACCTCCGTAAGCTCTCAGGGTCGGTAAAAGTTGCCTTAATTTTGGTGCATTCGCTAACAAAAATCGGCAACTTATTTCCCACCCTGAGAGGGCGAGGGCGTCAGCTAGGCAGGCCGAGCAACATGATCCCCGTAAGTATTTCATTGGATGGGATCAGCGGGAAAGACACCGACACTACAGGAGCAAGGATTCTGATGTTTCTGCAGCATTCTCGCAAATTGATTGGCGCATGTAAGGTAGAAGGTATGAAATGTGGGCAGAAGAAAGTTCTTCCCCCACATAAAAACTGATTGTCACCCACATTAGCAGGTCCTTTTGAGGAGTATTCCGTAGATGCTGTAGCCTCGATCTACTCCGTTTTGCCTTAACGAGTTCAGATGGAAACGCACACAACGACCACACCAGCATGAGTATGCACATCGTCTTACGCTTATACGATCAACACGCTCATAAGATACCTCAATTGGTTAGACCTGCTCCTTCAAATGACAGTCTGACCAACGCGGCGCAACGTGAGATATTGGTTCACATTTTCAGGGGTGTGAATGAGATGGATGCGCTAGGTCATATGTGTCCCTGCAAATAACCGAAAACTGAGTGTTGCCGTGCGGCAATCCTTGTCCGTGCAGACCCATGTCACATCTCCGTTTGATAGCGCATGTGGGAACATACATGGCGGTTGGTCCGTCTCAGGGCTGTGTTAAAAGGGTTTCGGTGAGAGAGGCGGGGGCTATTTTACGCGGATCAAGGCTTTGGAATTTAAGAGCCAATAACAATGTCTGCCGCCTGACATTTGCCTGAAAGAAAGCTAGTGTGCAAAATGAATATACTGGTATAGGTCGCAATTCCTATTCCTTGGACAACGGTCTCGTAGCGTGCGAGATAGGTACTTAGTAACCGGTCCTCCCTGAAGCTGGTCTCTTGTTTTCATTCCACATCCAAGTCATGGCAGCGACTTCCCTCGGTGATATGCAGAATGAGCTGTATCAAGCTCTCACTCTCACCAATCGGGGTTGAACACCCGGGATATCCAAATGATAGCCTCTCATCGGACTGCTAGCTACGATCCCTTGCGACGACGATATGAAGTCTTGAACTCCCAAGATACACCCATCAGGACAGCGAAATTCGAATGAGCCAACGAAGTACAACCAACCATATCTGCACAGCAATATATAATCGATCTGGGAGGCAAGATGCAGTCACATAGTCATCATGATCGTGAGATCTCGACACATTTTCATCGTCCGGGAGACTGTGCTACGATTTTCATCGATTCGACTGCCAGGTATTCATCGCATTGTCGGTCGCATGACGCTGAAAGACTAGGCACTGGCCGTGTCTACCGACAGAACTACTTGACATCAGCGTCTGCTGACCGAAAAACGGGGAAAGAAGCTCTCGTCTTTTAGTTGGACTTGACTTTATGTTTGATCATATCGTCTAGTTTCTTCAGAGTAGCACGAGCGGTACAACTGTGTACGCCATGACGTATGATCAAAGGCAACGGTAAATCTTTCTGCGACAACCACTTCTCATTACAGTCTGCGTTCGTCGTTCCAGTCTGGCTTGAAAGAACATTCTCACTTACGATCTCCGAAGATGAAGTTCTCCCTCGTTTCACTGACAGACAAGAGTGGGTTTGGAAACTAAAAGAGGATTAACATCTGCAACAGTGAAAGGAATCAACATACTAATCACTTGTTCTTCTACGCCATCCATATAACACATCACGTCTCAATCGTCAGATGGGCTGGCCGACCGTCAAATCAACTTGAAATACGAGCAGCGCGCCGGAGAGGAACGGCCACATCGTCAGCATCGACCCCAAGCATGGCCACCACCAATATCCCCCAAAGTCTTGTCAGGAATTTAGTCGCTCTGCCACTCCCACCTGGGCCATGAATTCGGCACCCCGAATATGCCAGGCGGATACGAGATGTGTTTTTGCGCACTAAACAACGCGACCCAAGCGGATACTATCGTAAAGTCGCTGAGGTCTCCGGAGCACTTGTCCAAGTATCTATAGCTCGCAGACTCGGCGTGCCATCATGGTTTGGGTCCCTGACCCTCGAATGATATGGAGCTGCGGCATCATTCTTTCCTCATTCTGGAAAGCCTCTGGGTTGCGCAACGGATCGCCTCCAAGAACACCAACCCATTGGACTGCCGCTCGGGGGCGCTCACACACACACCGGCAAATAACGAACATTTCCAGGAAGTTACTGTCCGATTATACCGCCATTCATAACATACTTGAGTGCAGCATTTGGAAAAAGTTGAGGGCGAAGACGGGTAGAGGCTAAATGCAGGAACCGCTCCCAGAGCGTCGCTTAGCTCGGACCACCCCTGTCAGAGTCGATTAAGATGAAAGAAGAGGAAAGCTATCGAGACAGCTGCGAATACGGCGTATCTTGAGGCGCTTTTGTGAGATTCTCCACCAAATATTACATCAAATCCACAAGAGCGACTACAATGGACAAGAAATACTATGGAGGCACCGCACTGGGGGGAAGCTCGTACTCTTGGCAGCATTCAGGTTCCCGTACCGCTTCCAACAGCTTAGGGGTAAGAGCATTGTCTGCACTGCAGGATTTGCAGCAATTAACCTGTGCTGTAGGGACATGACCGCCAAAACCTAGTCTGTGGACAACCTGCATACTATGCGGATGTTGGTCCTCCTCCCAAGGGCACAATCCCAAAGGTGAACACAGAATCCCCCATGAACCTTCTCCGCCGAGTAGAGCTGACATCTGCTGCAGGATCCTCCCGTCGAAACCCCAAAAAGCGTCGAGGCAAACCTGCAAAGTCGAATTAGGGGTAGGATAGCGGGTAGGTGGGCCATTCGAAGGGCTCGAAGGGCGTGAAAGGAAAGAGTACTCTGTGAACTTCCAAGTAGGGAATATGCTAGGCGTGAGATCAGAGTCTGCCAGTGCTTGCGGAGGAACCGCTGGGAGCGGCCACATAATATCAGCGGCATCGGTGGATACGGTCCCATGAACATATATGCTGTGTAAAGAGTCTCTGTACGTGGGGAATGTTATTTATGGTCCGTATAGCTGGAATCAATAATTGCCCTGGTTCTCCTTGCTATGAATATGGATCCAGGCGCGATTTGTGCAGGTCTCGAATACTCGGAAGAGGGGCTGTTATACATGAAGACGACGCATCAAGAGCAGTGCAAAGTAGCAACGTCGTTATATTGCATATCCATGTGTTAAAGATACCCAGATGAGTGCCGGGTATGCCAAAGTTGGCTGAGGGGCGAGCTTTCATACATTTCTGAGAAGAGGTGAGGTTTGTGTTTAGCTCAAACTTTATGCATTCCTAGTGCGGATATGGGGAATGAAGACGACGGCGGCCCATCCATTGAATCCTTATCCGGTTGTCGCCAACGAAATCTTTGAAGCTTCTGTTGTCTTCGTATAGTTACGTGCAGAAATATGCGCGGCGATCACTGAAGTCCCGGCATGGAAGAAGGATTGGAGATTTTGAACTACTAGACTGCAATCGCACGAGTTCCAAGATAGGCTCAGATTGTCCAAGGTCTAGCATTTCCAAATCTTCAGTACATATTATTTTGTATTGCGAGCTCTCTGTGCTTCTTCAGAGGCCCCATAATAGACGCAACAAAGCTGAGCGGCTGTACTTGTGTCTGGTATCTGCTACTCTAGTAGCGGAATGCCCTTGGACTCTGTTCTCCACCTCCGGTTATTTGGCATTTAGTGTTATGCAACACCTTTGATCACGACTCGAGTAGTCCTAAGGTCAATGTGGGGTACACAGCCACAGATACGCGTCCGAAGTTCTCCAACGCCTCCATTCGCCGCAGCCCACAACTCCAAAGATCCACGAATTGAGAAAGCCACACGAGCATGGCATCCGTGTTAAATCCAGTGAAGAGCTAAACTCTCTGGGATTTCTCAGAGACGGAAAGTCCAAGCAAAAAAAAAAAAAAGGGATTGGACGTGGACTGGGGAAGATCCCACGACAGGCTTGCCTTTAGCCAGCATTCGAATACGGATCGGTATCGATTAGATCTTGTAAGCACTTAACGCACCGGAATTTCATGGCTGCACTATATCCCGGTAAATACATTGGGATTTTCAGCCATCCGAGATGTTAATACCTCATTTATGGTGATACCTGCAGTGACCGCCTCTCACTAGCTGTGTGTCAAGGGTCAGCAGAAATATGGGCAGAACAGGTGGCCAACAGATGGCGCTTGGAGTCACGTAAAACCTTCCCGAGGTCCGATTCCTCCAGTGAGCTCCTCTTCCCCTCCGCAGAAACACAAGTACAAAAGCCTCGCAAGAACCGACTATTCCACAGGCTCCTCCCATAAACACACCCAAACCTCAAAGCCCACCCGAAACTGGTGCCCCGAATAATGGCTCAGGTACTCGCACGAATAATCTCGAACGGCGGGGTGGGGCAAGATATAAGCGTTGCGGGCGTGGAATGGGAAAGATCTTTACAGCGTTGGAGATCTAGCGAGAACTTTGTACCGTCTATGAAGTTGTTTTGTCAGATACCGGGTAGGAATGCACTGGTGGACTTTGAATGGGTTTGGGGTGGGCTTAGCATACCAGTTTGCGGAGCAAGCATGGCAGTTCTGGGCAAAGTATAGGCTGTGGTGTACATCAGTACAACTGTGCTGGCAAATACTTTGCTTTCGAGTTTTGGGCCGTGGGAAACGGAAGTTCCGAGTCAATTTTGCATCCGCGAGTATACATCTAAGGAAAACACGACGGAACTCTGCTTTATGAGTCCATATTAAATGCCAATCATTTTCAAATCCTAAAATTGACTTGTACCACGGCACAAACCTAGTTCTGAATTGACTTTTGCCGCAAATCCAGGCGATGGAGAAGGCCCTGCCGGTATCTGAAAACATACGGTTTCATTTGTGCCATTCCTACTCCCACCCACGAAAGCAATTCTCTGCAATAAACGTAGAAATCCAAGTGAAATTTTCTTTCTTCTCCATACTTCTACACCCCGCATTCCTATAATACCGATTGGAACTTTCACTGAGTGTCGCAGAAAAGGGGCTTAAGCGAAACTGAGGGAAGCGGGTCCATCCGGCAAAGTGACTTGCTATTACCGCCCAACTTGGACAAGTAAATGATGGAAACTTTTCTGCAGCTATCAATGACTTCTATGCACATATTTGATGTTCTGCCGAGTGAAAGATGATTTACATGTTCTTCCCGACCAAAGTCTGACGATAGTTGCCCGCTTGATATACGCCCAGAACGCAATCCACCTAAAGTATGACTCCCAACCTCGACATTGAAGCCATGCCTCTTTGCAGGATACTTATATTGTTTGTATATGACTAGTAATGTATTACTCGGTTGCTGATTAGGATATGAAGCAAATTTGGAAGTGCGTTTGTGAATAGCAACTAAGAGCAAGCATCAGCATGACTCACTTTATGCTCGTCGTACCATAGCAAACTGGTCCGCAAAGATCTATATAAGAGCAGCTCCTGGTATCCCAATGTACAGCATGCTCTTTCTTCCAATATAGCTAGTTGCTTAAAGGGGTTCTGTTATGTCGATTCCTGAGGAATGTCGAGTCAATGCGAACTTTCTGGCTTCATTCCAAGCTATGTATCATGGCTGATTAAATGTCACGCTTTTCTTTTTTTGATCGTCAGGGGTTGTCACTGCATTTGAAAGACTGAGCAATGCGTCTTGAACTAAATATATTTTGAATGTTGATTTCCCGCCGTTGAAGGCCTAATATATGATGGATTCGAGAACAGGAAACCATCAACTTCCGAATGAACGAGCAGAACATATACGGGCCAGCCGTAGAAAACTGGATAAAACTCTGCAAAGCATTGGTGAATGGCAAGCGGGTTGCCATGGGAATTTTAGCCCCCTTTCTCGTGCTAAGCACAGACGAGGATTTATCCCACAAACGTCCGCAAAATTCTTGGATTACCACCACAAATCCTGTACAATCCCACCATACCTCCCTGTACAATAGCCGCAATGGATCTCGATACGCCAACCACCGCGATCGATCATGAGCCCCAGGAAGTAAACATGAACGAGTTGTTAATTGCCACTCCCCAACGTCCGGAAATCAAAGCCGTTGGTATGAATGGCTGCACAGCATGGTTCATCTGGACCACCAATCCCGAGCAGCTCATCTGCGTACATGTGTGGCCCGAGCCCAAAGAATTCGACGACCTTCTCAAGGAGAGTGTGGACAAGACGAAGGGAGCCACTATCGTAGCAATTGTCGTTGTTAACCAAAGTAAGTGCAATTCCCTGGCCAAGCTACCTCTTCTAACCTAACGGAGACGTTGGAATTCTCTGCCCTCGAGCCGTTCCCAAGTCATTCACGGAGAAACAAAACTGACGTCGATGTGGTGATGAATAGCTGAGAACGAGGACGAAAAGGTGGACTGGCCAAACACGGTAGCAAAAAAGTTCAAGGAGGCATTTCCGGAGATCGAAACGGAACTGCACGAGTATCCTCAGCAGGAGGATGCATGGGACCGCGACGAGGAGAACGGCCTCGCGGATGGAGAGGAATATGCAGACAGTGTCGAATGGAACTTCGAGGCGACGCTTACAACGCCGGGAGAGATCACTGCGCGGTATATTTGGACCTGGGAGAGAACTCCGACGACTGATAAAAGAACCAGGAGTGAAATTTGGGACCTGTAATACCAAGGTCGGAAGGTCAGGATAGAGTGCGATTCGGGACCTGTAAAATAAATGTCGGGAGATGGGGAGGGAAGCATCTTGGATACCTCTGCTGTACAATTACCCGATAGCAATCAAGCAATATCAGACCCAGAAGTCGCAGTACCGTGATGAGCCTCCCTTGCTGCCATGTCCTGTTGCCTCAAGAACTTGATCGAGAACTGGAAACTCAACTCCCCATTCGGCACACCTCTACTGGACCCCCTGATCCCCTGCGAAAAGAAGCCCGCCTTGAATAAAGCCACAGCTCGCAGAACCAGCATTACCAAATGCGCCAACCTACATTCCCCGTCAGCATCCTCTTCCAATCTCTATTCACCGAAAAGAAAACTCACCCAACAAGAACCCCCAGCCCAGCGCCAACACCCAGCAAAACCTCTACCACAACCACCCACGCCTGACATCCTATCTTTGCAGTCTCTCTGCTCTGATCACACCACCCACTCGGCCAACACGAGAACAGATTAGCAGCCAAATTCAGCGTGAAGGCAGCGAGGAAGAAATCCGCAATCACGTTCAGCCCATTAGGAAAACTGGGAAACCGAGTATTAATAAGCGCCATGACGAAAGCGCAAAATACCTATCTTCCTTCAGCATGTCAAACAAAAACAGGATATTGGGATATTTACCGTACCGCCCAGAAGGCGCAGAGCGTCCTGGATATTCCAGGTGTAGTACGAAAACGGGCCATTCGCGACAGTGATCGATGCCGCGAGCAAGGTGAGGGCCGAGATGATAGTAGCCACGAGGTTGAAACGCGTGAGGAGTTTGATTCGACGCGCAAAGTAGGCTGGGAAGGTATCTGCGGGCGCGGGAGTGGTGGGGGTGCTGCCTTCAGCTTGTTCTAAATCCGGAGTAGGGGTTGCAGCTGCAGGTGCGTCGCCTGGGAGGAGGGGTGTGGTTTCAGATGCCGACATGTTGGCTGAGGTGATGTTGGTTATGCGTTGAGAGAGTTGAGGAGTTGGTGGTTATAGAGAAGTTGTATAAGGCAGAGAGAGAACGTGAAGAGAGAAGTACGTGTTCTGTTGGAGCTCAAAGATTGGCTCAGGGGTGCTGCGCCCCACACGTGATAGATGTTCAAGATATTCTCTATGATCCTCTCTGTGCTGGAAGTTAGTAGCTAGTATCCTGTATCAAATGAGAAGAAAAAAGTCATATATATTTGAATTCTTCAAACGTATATTCATAAGCCATCGCAGCAGTTATTCAAACTCGTGCTTCGTACAAGTGCTCCTCGTTTCAGCCGAAGCGATTTCAGGTAGCTAGCTACCCCGCAATTACCCCGCCATGCCCCTGATCAACGCCAGCCACGGACCCCTAAACCATCAACATCCCCATCCCAAAAGCCAAAGCCCCCATCAGCGCAGGAGCAAACCACTTAGCCTCTCCTCTCGCTTCAACGCCAGCACTCTTCGATGCACTCGGGCTAGCACTACCGGTTGTTGTCCCCGAGCTAGCTGCTTTCGCTGGCCCAATACTTCCCCCTTGAACTGTGCTGGGGACAACGGCGTTTGCAACATTGGCGGCGGCTGATTGATAGGCAGCGATATTTTTTGAAGTATCGGTTCTATAAATTTGAAGTTAGCTGACTAAGCTACTGAAATACCGCGAGGGTTGCATACGGAGGGTTAATAACACCAGCCATGCCAGCCTTGCAATGGCCTGGAGCCCCACAGTAGAACCAAATCGGGTTTGTATCATTTATCGCCAGCGTGAATACATTCGCATTCTCTCCCGAAGTGGTCGAGATACCGCCACTGAAGAAACCAGTCCCATTGATAGGCGTGCAGGGGCTGTCGAACGCGGACTGCACGACTGAGTGTGCTGGTGGGAAGAAGTGAAATTCGATGGTCTCTCCTTTGGCGGCGGTGATGGTATCAGGCGAGAAGGTAAGAGAGCCATCGCCAACTTTGACTACATGGACTCCTGGAGCAGAGGCTGCACTCGATGAGGATGCTGCCGCTGCTGCTGTGGTTGAGGAAGAACCGCCGCCACCTCCGCCGTATTGCGCGAATGTGGCAGGGAGAAGCGAGAGGATGAGTTGGAGCTTGGAGAACTGCATTGTGAAATTTGATTCGAATTGGTAGCGATTGTAGGTGGAATGTTTAACGAGTACTGAGGGAAATTGAGCAATTTAATGTCTAAAGAGGCGCGAGGAAGAAATATATATTGCCGTGGCTTGCTTCATCCTGCCGTATACAACAGGACTCCAAACGCTGACCAACAGCTGAACATGCCGCGTCAACTTGCAACTCCATGCTGGACCATGCAGAGGCTTGGATGAGCCTTCGAGAAGCCTATCACGAGCCGCCGGGGTACCGCCAACCCCATGAAGCTGGTCGATTTTGACACGCCAACGGAACTGTGTTGCCATCGGGAAGACCATGTATCAGATCCCCCGCTCAATGCAGGGGCGCGTTGTTTCTGTAAACGCTTGCTCGTTTTAGGTCAATGCTCATCGGTAAACTTGACGGCCCGGTACTCAGCCCCCTTCCAACAGGGGGATTGGACCCTGAAGCGGAGAAAAGGGAACGTGGCTGTCGGGTACCGGCAGCACTTGCAACCACTTACAGGCCATCAAATATCAGGGAATCTAACGCTGGCATTCTTTGCCGAGTGTTTGTTTGCTCAATCCTCCTGCTCGACTTGAGTAATGCAATTGGAAGATATCAACGTAAGTGTTATGTTTGTTGCACACCATAAAAACCACAAGGCATTATTTGTAATGAAAGCGAAATAGCGGCACACCTCCGCGAATCGAAGTTGCATATTTGACGCCTGAAAAGCACATTGACGTGGTGTGATCCGAAGCTTTGGATGTGGAGAGTGTTTGGTGGAGGCTATGCTGATGCGCTTGCATTCTGATTGGTAGCGCCTCATTTATCTGATGAGAATGCACATTTTGAGCATAGAATCACTTGTGATTCGCATAACCCCAGAAAGTAGTAGCGCTGGATTTTTGAAACTTAAAACATTCAGCTCTGTGTATGGAAAGGGAAAGCTGTCAGGCGATCAAGGTTAGGCCTGAAATGAGATACCTGAAAGTTTCTGTTCGGAAGTCTGCTTCCCTTCCGACCTCGGAAACAGGAATGTTAGCTTTTGTAATCTCGTGCTCACTTCGCCGTTGGGATAAATCTGAGAGCCTGATACGATCTCACCGCAGACGCAGCTCCTCTCGTAATCTCAACGAGCCAAAAACAAAACCCTATTCCGAAATGAGAAATTGATCCCCACCACTGCTACTTTTACGCCAGCAGAGTCGAAGCTTCATTTGCTAAGTTCAGCGAAGACTCTCTGTTCAGTACACGAAGATGAAATCCTCATTCTTCAAGTCCGTCTCATCGTCAAAGGCCTTGGCTCCAGCATCTTCAATTTCCTCACTCACTGCAACATCAACTGCTCTCTCGTGAGTGTTCATCATGGATCTGTCGACGATGACGGCCGATTTGCCAACTTGTACTCTTCGCTTGGCGTGGTTCTTATTCAAGAACATAAGCCAGAGCGTCGTGAGTCTACGGCATGATAAGTTCCTGTCAAATGCGAGAGAAGAGGGATCTTACACGACGAGAATTATGAGGATAACGAAGAGCACGAGACTGCTGAGAATTAGCATCGATGTAATTCAATACAGCGGGGTGTTTACTTGGAGAGAAGACCACGTCTGTATTCTGGGGCTTCTTCCGTCGTGTACAAATGAGGTCCAATAATCTGATCTGTTAGCTAAAAACGATTCGCGGCATGAGAGCATCTCACATTCCCAGCACTTTGTCCAATAAAGAGAATCGCTGTGGTCGTCTTCTTCTTGGTCTCACCGGCGGTATTCTGAGAGGACCAAGAGTAGATTAGGGGTGCTAGAGGCAGTATTGTTAAAACCGGTAAGTGAAATCTATATCAGTTCTTGACACTCACATATTCCTGGATACACCGAGATCTTCACAAAAGTATTAGTACAGTTCGGTATTTTCAGTACAAAGATCATCTCACAAGATAGTAACCAGCGAGTAGCGGTCCACGATGCGCTGGGTCGTGCTTGATGCACAACAGCATAACGCAGCCGGCGATTGGTGGGATACATAAAAGTGCCAGAACGGGACCTTTGCGCTTGAGGTAAGTGGCAAGATATGCGCCTCCAAAGGTAGCAACGATTTGAACCGCCCCAAAAGGAATGTTGAGAAGTATTGTCCTGAAGGCATCGAAACCAAAAGACTTGACGATGAGCGGTCCGAAGGTTGAGATACCGCCACTCGGGATTCTACTCTTGTCAGCCCTGTGAATACAAGAAAATGTTTGATATTCTTACGAGATGGAAAAGATAAGGGCAAACCAGAACCATGTCTTCAAGTCCAGAAGACTTTCCCTTACATGATCCCACTTCCATTGTGTCGAAACTACGCCCATTTGATTGGCGCGGAGTCGCTCAACGGCCAGCAACTTATCTTTCTCATTGAGAAATTTTGCATCAACAGGAGAGTCGGGCATAACAATGCTGAGAAAGTTAGTACGTGCTCTTCTGATGTGGATTTTAGAGACTCACAAGACAACGACAGAGAAAACGACAGTGAGAAGACCACAGGCCAGGAAAATTATCTTGAGGATGTCAGCACCTGCAGGCTCAAGTCACTGGAGCAAACCCACCTGGTACGAGTATAACTTGTCCGAGTGTATATGGCCTAGACCCCATGACAGGAGACTGCCAACCTTAGTGAGGTTAGCATGGCATATGAGAACGAGCTGAAAAGACCATACCATGTTGGTCACACCATTCATGGCGTACCAAGATGCGGTTCGATTCGTCTGTTCGCTACGTCTCCACCACATTTGGGTGATAGCAACGAACGTCGGGGCTTTTGATGAAGGTCAGATCTCATGGTCCTTCATGTTTACGTGAAATTCTAGAGCACTCACCGACCGAGGCTTCGAAGCAGCCCAAGAAGAATCTGGTGGCAAGCAAGCCCTTGAAATTGTGCGCAGTAGCCATACAACTCAGCACAATACCCCAACACAACACCATCGCAGCGGCAAACTTTCCAGTTGGGACTTTCACTAGAATATATGCGATGAGGGGTTGCATGACGAGCTGTGCTATATAGACGACCGAACCCAGCCAAGAGTAATCCTCACCTTTCAGTTTAGCATCCGTTATGAGGCCAAAGACACTGGCGTAGGAGAGAGTCGATTTGTCCAGTTGCTGCAGGAAGTACACTGCTAGCATGACGGGCAGGATTGTCATATCGATCCTCCTGAGAATTCGAGCATTTTCTTCTGGGGTAACAACCACAGATTGGCGTGCATTTTGCAGAAGTTCTGCCGCTCGATCTTTGCCAGCAATATCTTCTTCGAGCGGTGGTTTTTCTGGCAGATTCTCAATCGTTTGGATGTTGGGTTTCTGGTCAACTGGACCAGCATCTTTGCTTGACTCCATTTTGATACGAAAAGGTAGGTATAACTTCAACGCACTTCAGAAAACGGATGGGTATTCAATGAGACGCGAATGAAAAGGACATAGCATGCAAGAAAGGAGGGACTTTGACAACAGAGATTAAAACTTGGAAAGCCTGACTCGTTCCATGACAACCTGCCGACTTGCCCCCGGAAGCCGAGCTGGAAGACATGGTTGAAAATGGTTGAAAATGGGGGTCAACACGGCAGACTTGCCCCAGTCTGGGGACAAATCCGGGGTCTGGGGAGCTAGGTCGTCGGTGTTTGAAGGCATTATTGGCATGTGGACAGTGAGTGAGGGAGGGGAAGCCTAAGCCAAGCCCTCCGAGCCCCACGTGGTAAGGGAAGTGGAGGAAGAGTTTTAGCGTCCGCTCGGCCTTCACTGCCGCGAAAGCTACCGCTAACTTCACTCAACCTCCACTCAACGCAATCTGCAGGTTCAACTAAGTTCCGCGATACCTGCGGAAAGAACGTATTGAGGAGGGCAACTACTACACGTGAACGTGGAAGTCGCGATGCCTCCACTTTCGGCTTGCGGGACTTCGCTAGGTAAGTATAAGTTCAGTTGTTCCTGCCTCCAATTCTGTCTGGAAATCGTTTTCCAGCCCCCCTCATCTGTTATGCGAATATGCCTCAACGCGAATATACTCCACGAGACTACGTGCCCATTGAGGGGAATGTGAGTATACAGGCTGCTTCTACTGATGTAAGACTCGAGTCTTCTACTGGAGGCACCAAATTCCAGTTTACTTTTGAGGCTCTTCGCCCAGGCCTCTTTCGAACAACGTTCACATCGCCGGTACATCCTCTGCCTCCGCATCCAAGCACCGCTTTACCCGCGCAAGATCTCGGCGGTCTCAACCCCTCCTCGAATTCTACGGCAACGAGTAAGACGATCGTGCTGGGTGATGTCTCTGCTACCGTGGAATGGGACGACTGCCCCATTGTGACGCTGCAGCTGGCAGATCAGCAGAAGCCCATTCATCGCGACTTGGAGTTTCGATCATATGTAGTTGATTCAATGGGCATTGCGCACTACACACGGTATAAGAGGGATACGCTACATGTTGGGTTGGGCGAGAAAGCTGCTCCTATGAATCTTTCAAATCGGGGCTTCATTCTCTCTGCGACAGATTGTTTTGGCTACGGTGAGTCGCTCATCCCAATTCTGCCGGGTTGAAGTGAAGCGATGCTCGCGTTGCCGAGCTCCTTCAATCTTTTTGAACAAAACAAATCTGACGCTGGGGATTTTGCAGATGCCTACAGAACCGACCCTCTTTATAAACATATACCGCTGCTCATCAACTTAACCCCCGAGGGCTGTGTCGGCATATTCTCAACCTCACACAGCCGTGGCACATACGCAGTCGGGTCAGAGATCGACGGTCTTTGGGGCCACTTCAAGGTGTACAGGCAAGACTATGGCGGCCTAGAGGAATACCTCATGGTCGGCAAGACATTGCAGGATGTTGTGAAGATATATGCAGATCTCGTGGGGTACCCAAAGCTTGTCCCACGTTGGGCTTTCGGGTACATCGCAGGCGGCATGAAATATTCCATGTTAGATGAGCCTCGCGCTTGCGACGCGTTAATGGACTTTGCTGGCAAACTGAAGAAATATGACATTCCTTGCTCAGCATTTCAAATGTCTTCTGGATATACCGTTGCAGAGACAGAGCCAAAAACCAGAAATGTCTTTACCTGGAATCGCCACAGATTTCCAGACCCTGAAGGCTTTGTTGCGAAATACCATGCAGAAGGGATCCGCATCATTGCGAATGTCAAGCCTTATGTGCTTGCCAATCACCCTGAGTACCAAAAGCTTGTTGATGCCAACGCCTTCTTCTCTGATCTTAGAACTAAAAAGGCCGGCGTAGCGCGTTTGTGGAGTGCAGGAGGAGGTGAGAGTGGCGAGGGGGGTCACATTGACTTCACCTCTAAATCCGGCTTCCAGTGGTGGTATGACGGAGTGACAGCTTTGCGAGAATGCGGAATCGAAGGCATCTGGAATGATAACAACGAGTACACCATTCCAGATGATGACTGGCAGTGCGCCCTTGACCGCTACGAGCTTGAATCTGGTCAAGAGGTGATGAAGCACGTTGGTCTGTGGGGAAGAGCTCTTCACGCCGAGCTGATGGGCAAATCCTCTCATGATGCTCTGGTTGCCCTGGAACCAAATATCAGACCGTTTGTTCTCACTCGATCTGCCACTGCTGGCACAATGCGGTATGCAGCCAGCTCTTGGGGTGGGGATAATGTCACGAGCTGGGATAGCATGAAAGGGTCCAACTCGCTGTCTCTCAATGCTGGAGTCAGCTTGATCCAAGTTTGTGGTTCCTTCTTCTATATCTCATCAGAGTTCAGCTGACCTAGTATAGTGCTATGGCCATGACATTGGCGGCTTTGAAGGTCCACAGCCAAGTCCTGAGTTGCTCCTTAGATGGGTACAGCTTGGCGTGCACTCTCCACGCTTTGCCATCAACTGCTTCAAGACAGATGAGAACGATAACACCATCGGAGGTGTCATTGAACCCTGGATGTATCCAGAGATTACTCCCTTGATCCGTGATACGATCAAGAGGCGGTATGAGCTCATCCCATATCTTTATTCTCTTATGCTCGAAAGCCATATGACTGCTCTGCCTCCCCAACGGTGGATTGGCTGGGGGCATGAATCGGATCCGGAAGTTTGGACTCATGAAGTCATGGGCGGAGAGACTCAATATTGGCTAGGCAATACGCTCCTCGTCGGCGGTGTGTACGAGCCAGGGAAGTCCACTGCGAGAATGTATTTGCCCAGAGGGAGCCCGGAGGACGATGGTTACATCAATCTCAACGCCCCACATCAACACATCCCTGCTGGCCAATGGGTTGATATCAAATCCGAGTGGAAAGACAGCATCCCACTTCTTGCCAGAATAGGGGGTGCCATTGTGGTTGGCAAGGACATCCAAACCCGATCTCCTGGAGACACTCGGTTTCCCTCCGCAAATGTTGTCGAAGATGACTACCGTGCCATTGAGATCTTCCCTCCTGTAGGAACTTCTCCCAAGACATATTCCAACACATGGTATGAAGACGACGGAATCTCTACCAACCCCGAGATTTCCGTTTTCCGTGTCACCTATCGCTCGACGGAAACGCAAGTGATGGTAGGAATCGATATGGGTCGGGACCTCAACAAGTATGCGCCTCTTTGGAAGAGCCTCGATATCATCTTGCCCGTCGGAGACCATAGACTCGTCGTTCTGGGTGATGCGGAGGTTGTATGTGCGAAGAAGGAGCAGAATCGTGGTCGAGAAGTGTATGCTCTGCCGGTGTAAAATTCGAAAGATCCCACCCTCTTGCCCCTCTGATCCATTCTCCGCCACTTTTTTGTTTGGTAGTTGTGACTTTCCCTACTCCTTTCTCCTCTTGTTTCGTACTTCGTATGGGTTCTGCGTTTGCTTAATAGATTCTGCGGGCCAAAAAGTGATTAGCCACCTGCATTTCTTTGAAAGGGGATTACTGCCCGCAGCTCAGTGGCATACCCCCTTTGTGTCCCTGCTCACTAGTATCTTGCAATTGAGTCTTCCCTTTCCTACCCGTGTTTGCTGTCAAGCTCGTGCTTCTTCGCATATGGTGTTGACGTTGGAGGTGCCCACGTGGACGACGTCGTCGCTGATGGTGCCATAGCGGATTCTCTCCTCAAAAACTTGTTCTTTGCATAAGTTATAGATGCATGATAGGACGCCAATTGAGAACATTGATAAACGTGGATAGGGCGAACGTCGGTGCGTACTGGTCTTCTCAATGGGGCTAGCAGGTTCGAGGCTCTGTTGAAGTTATTGTGGGGAGCAATGAGGCTATCGCCAGCCCCTCGCTTCATTCACGGGTCTTGCCATTTCACATCGAATTCTGGCCTTAAATTCGCGTAACTCTGCGCAGATTTCTTCCCACTATCTTGCTTTGCTCTCCTTTTTTAAAAATTACAAAATATTACACGCAAAAACACCAGCACCACTCCTACCCATCCACCCACGCAAATCCAAACCACCCCTCCTACTCATCCATCCACGCAATCCCCCTCCATCAACGTCAAGATGCCTTCGTTACTATCCGTCCAGATCTCGCTCGCCATTCTCTTGGTCGCAGTCTTCCTCCGCGATAACCCACGCGAAAAGCCTGTCTGGCTCCCTCTGGCGGCTGTCGGCGTCGCTCTGTTACCAATCATCAAGGCGTTTTCCCCACAGTACTTGTTGCACCTCATTGCTTACCTCGCTGGCCTCTACTGCCTGTATGTTCAGGAAGCCGCCATGGTTGAGGGTGTCTTTGATGGTCGTCCTCCGCAAGATCCAGTCTTCTTGCTCCTTACGCTGGGGGGGTTCTACGAGGCGTATCTCCAGTGGATCTGAGGGCTGCGCTCGATCTACCTCATCTACAACGCCAATATATCAGTACTGAGTCGCCCTTCGCTCTCTTCGCCCTTCTCGCTCTCCTCTCACTGCCTTCTCTGCTGGACACCCAGGAATCTCTCTTCGCTCTCTTGTTTGACTACTCTCGGCACTCGATGTCCCCTTCGGCGGCTCGTTCTGTACAGGTCTAGTTTGTGTCTTATTCTCTCTCTCCTTGCTCGCCTTTCAGTAAGCCTCATCCTATTCTACATCGTCTTGTAGTTTCTGCTAACACAGGATAAGTTTCGCTATAGGATCGATCACGCGTATTCTCCTCCCTCTCCCCTCTCTCCTCGCCGACCGACCCGTCCCCCTCCTCCCAAACACCTCGTTCTCCCTTTCCGAAACTCTTCCTCTCTTCGCGCCCTCGCGAAGTACAATCACTATGGACCATGACGGAACATTGGAGCACTTTGAAGATGTCCATCTGGAGCCATTGTCACTACCAAGGACCTCCCGTTCTCTCTCCTCGCCGACCAACTCCCTCGTCACTGGCCGTTCTGATCCCAGACACTTGCCTCTGTCTTCCATAAGGAAGACAGAGGCCACGGGTCACGTATATGAAAGACGATGACCTACCTCCACTCCTCGCGTCCTAGCGAAGCACACTCAGGCAATCCTTGCCGCAGGATATACTTCACCTCAGTTCACGAACCAACCTATCATCGTCTGCCCCACTCCATCTATGCTCGGAATGTATACTCGGCAGACTCCGGTCTCTGACTTGAGTAGGGGACTGATCCAACAAGTTGGCTTGCAGAGCTATGCCATGCCTCGCAGCCGCAGTATGATACGCAGCTTAACTACGCCCAAGAAGAGAATGTGCAGGTGCCCGCAAGTCAAGATGGAAGCCCGGAGTCCTCACGCTTCTTGATGACATGAACGAGTCAAGAGCACAAGGCGAGCGCATTTTGAGGGGTGACCTCATCAATGGAGAGCCTCAAGCTCAAGTTCGCAGTATGATACGCAGCTTAGCTACGCCCAAATTCGGAGCTACACCCACGGAAAGGTTGACACTTGCCCTTGCTCATGGCGCCACCTAAGGTGCCTCCAACAGATCGACCGCGACTTAATCTTACGCCATCTACGGCAAATCTTCCGGGCAATATGTCTCAGATGAGCATCGCCTCTCCTATCACTCGAAGCGCATCATCTACCTACCAGCCGCAACCTTGGTTCAGAACTTCGAGCTCGGAGCTCGCAAGTACTTGGAGTGCTCCGCTCTGATCGTTGCGAAGGAAATCAGAGCCCACAAATATTTGGGGTGCTCCACTCTGACCCAGAGAAATTTGAAGACGAGGAGATTCTCCCGCCCTCGTTGTTACGAACTTCAAGTGAGCATGGTGTAAACCGTTGCCCTTATGTGAACTACAACCAGGACCGACAGAACGGACGTCGGGGTTCAGCGGTCCACTCACCCGTCATCTTTCAGCCTGTAGGACGAAGCCAGCGGGGCATTAATGCCTCGTGTTTGACGAAGCCATCCAGATGGTCAACCTCTCATCGCTGCGAAGGAAATCAGAGCCCACAAATACTTGGAGCGCTCCGCTTTGACCCGGAGAAATTTAAAGAGCGTGTTTGACGAAGCCATCCGGCTCCCCCTTTGTCCACTTTCAGGGCATGGCAGATCTTTAGATAATAGGTAGAGGAGCTTTTGGGATCTCAACGTTGACTGCTTGGAGGAATTTTCAGAGGGATGGGGGTGGCATTTTTGATTAGAATTTCCTAGCTGTATCAATTGAGCGTCTGATTCCTGCAACTTCTTAACTTTGCACATTTTTGCCGTGATACCATGTCGACCAACTCTGAACTCCCCAGCTCCACCATTTTGCTGCATTCGTGACCCTCCAAAGTAATTTCTTGGTGAAGTTCTTGACTAAGCGTAAGAAAACTATCGGCTATCCTTTCCTGTCTGCTTCATCGAACGCGTCCCCACCGTGCTCGTTCGTTCGTTTGACTAGCTTTTTTTCATTTCTTGCAGAATATTTTGGAACCCTTTGCTCTTTCTTTTGGATACGCGCACACAACCACCCAAGAAAGACCTCGCCTTGCAGAACCTTGCACCACCTCGACCATGCCTATCACAATTATCCTAGAGCCGATGGACGTCGACGACTCCAGCCCATTCTGGATCTGCATCAAGGCTCTGCTCCTCCTACTCCTCACCCTCATCGCCGTCAAGGAAACCGCCAAGCTCACGCCACGATTCTCGCCCATCGTCTGCCCTATCATAGTCTTCGCATACCTGCGCTGGGCAATCGAGGTCAGCTTCGCCATCTACTTCGCGCTTTGGGTCTGTGTAGTGGTAATTTGTACAGTCTATTACCATTTATATTACGTACGTGCTACTCTTCTTATCCCTATAAGCTCCGGCTATGGCTGATAACGCCTAGAATCAGAATACGGTGAACCCTGCTTACTATCATCACCTTCAAAACTTGTATGTAAGTAGGGCTTTCATATCGTGGCTCGAAATATGTCGTGCATGTCTGATTGGAACAGATGCGGGGTCTTATAGAGGATGAGGAGGTGCTTGAGCGGCTTCGTATCGCTGCTGTGACAGGAGAGATGCTGTGGTAGTGGAGAAATGGAATGGGAATGTTGGTGACCTTGGATAATTTGTTGAATGGCGGAGAAGGAGGGGGGTGGTATTTTCTGGAAAGGATCCCTTCGACGATATTGAAAGAATGATCATCTTGATCCTTCTCGGCACGATTCGCCAGCATCGTTTCACCATGACTCCACTTCACGGCGCCACTTTCATCACCAACGAATTTTTCAATATCGGCTCTACGCTTCGATCCCTTGTGTTGACTAATTCTTTCTGCGACGCCTCTTTCACTTGTCGATATCTCGATGCTTGTTTCCTCCACAACAAATATATTTACATATACCTCGCGCTTTCCTATCCGACCAACGATACTGAACCTTATCAGCACGTCATAGGGGAACTCTTCGTCAAGCACCTCTGGCTCTTCGCACCAAACCTTCACCACATGCCTCGAGATCAACCAGCAAAGACTTGTCCCCCACAACCTCTTCCTACCACTCGCTCCATGGAGTTCCTCAAGTTTGGAGAAATGTTGGCTCGGCAGATGCTAATGTTGCCTTTGCTTGTTTCTTGGATACAGCCAAGAAGATCCCGTTATTATGAATTAGAGAGCTGAGGAGCATGGGATACACTAGAGGTTCTTCTTCGCCGTAGCACGAAGGATCCAGTAAATGGGGATCTCACTGCCCTTCTGGCGATAACATGGGCGACGAGCGTCTAAGCTTTTCTACGTTTAGGGTGGACTCAACTTCGACGGAAGCAGATAATCTTAGCTTCTAGATAACTTGGATAGTTTCTTAGAGTGATACAAATGCGTCACCTAATTCTGATTTTGGCAAATTGCTCCAGTGCAGTGCCTTTTCTACGCAGAGATCCAATCTCCCACTGCGAGTGACACATTGCAGGTCGGTATATACGAAAATGGGACTCTCATCCAGAGCTTTTGGCTCAATATTCCACACGTGTTGAGACATTCACAATTGGGAAAGTATTGTTGAATTCACTGAAAGCCCACTGATCGAATGTTATCGAAGATTTTCTTGAAGATCACATTCAATCTGGAAGGAAGTCCCTCGGACCTTAGGAGCCCGTCAGTGAATGATAGCCACAGCCACTGTGGACATGGAGATTAGAAATTGGGGTCGATTCCTCATTTTGAGGCGGAGGGAATTTTCAAGAAATTAACTTTGTCTGGCTATAGAACAATCAGCCATTTTCGCTATCAGGAATTTGAAGGATACAACCATTGGGTTTTATGTCGGAATAGGAGGGTTGAAAGATTCGAACCCCTTCCCCCTTGCTATGTGGTAGTGCGGCATCAAGGACCTCTGAAATCTTCTTGAAGACCACTCGAGTCAAGAAAGCCCAATTACAACATTTTGTGCATCATCAACAAAGTTCATTTGATTCCCACCGCCATTCAAAGCAAGAAAACCATTCCGATTATGCACTAACATCCTATTTTCGAATATATAAATGAACTCTTTCACCGTCAAATCCAAACATCATTTCAATGCCTAAAACTCAGCAACCCATACCCAACGCCACCAAAATGCACATCCCCAACCCAGAACCCCCCCTCACAGAACTCCACGGCAAGCCCTTCACCCCGGAACCAGCAACCAGCATGTTCGGAAACCCACGATATGATTTGTGCCGGCTGTCGCCATTCGTGTGGATGCTGTTGGAAGGATGTTGTGGATGGGAATTTTAAGTGGGAGTGTTGTAAATGTGGGGGTGATGAGGTTAGGATGGAGGATGGGCGTTGAGGTGAGAGTTGGGGTTTGGGGAGTTGAAGCAGCGAAGAGTTGAAGACATACAATGAGATCTATTGATGAGACTTTCAGATTGCAGAACGAGTGTGATATGTGACAAGAGAATAGGAGTAAAAGGAAAATAAGACAGCGTTCCTGAGAACACCGAGAGATATACGTAGCTTTCGGAAGGATTCTCGCATCTCAGAACCCTAGTCGAATCTAATGATTGCTTTCTTCAAAACTTCTGATGATAAAAATATGAAATGTCATGGTTGTCTAAATCTGCATTGAAATAGATAGTACTTAAGTATAGCGTTGCTCAAATATATTTGAGAGAAGAAGCTGCGATATGGCGGGGTTGGGCCAGCCCCTGCGGGGTAGCTGCAGCCCGGCCAAACCCTTCCCCGATTTGGTTACACCAATACGCCAACCTCCCGCCAATCCACTCAAATTAGCTCTGACCTGCCGCATTAAGTAGCTAAAATGTCAATACGTGAAGGATGCAGTAGCGGTCAGCGCCTCACCGTAGCTGAGGTAAGATGGGGGTGCCACAACGATGGACGACGACACTTCAAGATAATACACCTTTTTTGTTGTATTTGAAGTCGAAAAACGACCTGTAAAGATTTGGGATTGCCTGGAAAAATTAAGAAGGGAAATTAGGACGAGGCTACTGACGTTGTTGCGCTGTGCATGCCGGTGGAGCTTCTGAGGTGAGATTCCCGAGACTTCCGTCCGCAGCCCTGCGGTCAGCTCGAGGCTGGGAGATAATCTTATCAAAAGAGATCACTATTGACAAAGTCACAGCGAGACGCTGTCTGTAAAGACTCAGCAGAGAGTGGCCAAAATACCAGCCGATCCCGAATTTGTGTACAAGGTACAACAATAGGAGACCGAGATGAAGTTTCTCTGGGTAGCATTGCTTGTACTCCTCCAAGTCTACTTCACATCTGCTCATGGCGGCCACAATACTCCCAAGCCTGTACAGCTCTGTCAAGTCAATGATGGAAGGAAGACAGATATGTGTCTGGCTCTGACCTCGCATACAAATACCTCGACGAATTCGAAAGATCTGCAGTTGCATCTCTCGGTGCGCTTTTTTGAAGAGAGGACGGGTTGGGCGGCTTTTGGGATTGGAGAGAAGATGCATACCGGATTGATGTTTGTGATGTATCCTGGTATCAAAGGTGGAGGTATGTCGCCCGGGATAGACCCTCACACTTGAGGAAATATTCTAACACTCGCTGTAGATGTCACAGTCAGTGTTCGATCAACCACGTAAGAGCGCAATATTCGAAACATGAAAACGAGAACACTGATAGTTACTGCAGCAAACATCACGCCCCAGAAGTGGTCCAGGATTCCCCGGCGATCCGCGTCACGAAAATCTGGATTGACGAGCTCACCGGTACTCACAATGCCCAACTCATATGCTATGACTGCGAAAGCTGGAAGGGAAACGACTTGAATGTGGAATCTACAAGCCAATCTTGGATGTGGGCGGTTCATAACCACCAGCACACCCAGTCCAACGACACTGAGCTGGAGCTGAAGAAACATACAGATCATGGTGATTGATTTTCAGCCCCACTGACAGAACTTCACTGATGTCCTGCAGGGGTGTCTGTCTTGAACATGAAATCCAGCTACTTTACACACGGAGATGGCTCAGTTCCCGAAGTCTCGTCTCACAGAGTCTCTACACCAAGACCTGGCTGGAACTGGGTCGTTATCCATGGCCTGCTCCTTTCTGGTGCTTTCTTCGTTCTGACTCCGGGAGTATTCGCTATTCGAAGCGGACTTGCTAAGTCATTCTCTATTCACTGGATGATTCAAGCTTCAGCAAGTGTAGCAATTGTCCTTGGGTGTATGATTGGAATCAAGATCTCTTTTGCTGTGAGTCATGTGATCACGCCCAAAGAATGTTCAGGCGGCTGACTTGCGAACTTAGCATGGCACGTTCACCAGCTTCCATCAGTTACTTGGATACTTAGTCCCGGTAGCAATTATCTTGCAATGTATCTTCGGATACTTCCACCATCTTAACTTCGTGAAGTTTGGCCGGAGAACGAGCTCCTCCTATTACCACATCTGGCTAGGAAGGTGTCTATTGTTTGGAGGTAACTTCAACATCGGATTGTACGTTGACCTCGTTCCCAAAACCTCGACTTCCAATTAATCAATATACAGTGGCCTCAAACTTGCAGAGGCACATAAGAAAGCCTATGTGGCTTACTTCATCAGCATCATAGTCCAAGCGGCCATTTTGATTCCAATGTGGTATTTCGCGAGAAAAGGAAAGCGCACTTTGGTTTCCGGAAAGCAAGAAAGGGCCACAGATGGCAGTGGGTATGAGGGTGTGGAGCAAGATGCTTTTATTATCGATGATGAACTCGATGAGGATGAGGATGACAGAAAGCATGAGGAAGATATAGAGCTGAAATGAGGGGTAAGGATAGCGTCGGCCTCAGGGCCGCAATGACAATGCGGCAGCGATGCTCGCCGCCGAGTGTGGGAAATGACACCCGAAAAAGCAAATTGAAATTACGAATTTTGATCGGCAATGACATCTGGAACTTGGAAAATAATCGGACCACAACAAGATTGATCCATATGTCACCTGCCCCATCTTTATCTTCGGCGACCCAGCGCTGACTCGGGTATTCCATGTCAGGTTAATGTTCACGGCGACACAAGGGTTGACAAATAGCAAGTACGGCTTTACGACAGTGGTCTACTCCGTATCGACAAGGAACATGATCTGATGAGATGTAGTGCAGGGAGACAGCGATCCTTCAATCATACCGTACATGGACTTGATGATGCTGTTGGTGTTGTTGAAAAGCTCGAAAATTAGGAAGAAGATAGCCACCGAGGGACACTAGTCCTAATCAGGCAAGGCTTGCTACCCCGCTCAAACTCCTTTCCCACGTTGTCTTTTTACCTAGTTTCCTTTCGATCCGGTGTTAAGTAAGCTGACGGCAACGGACAACATGTTAGCTAAGTTCAAAGGGCGTAGTGATTTACTTTGCAGATCTGGCTGTCTTTTGAGTCCACCAGCGTGGATTGCTTCAAACATAAAAAGCATGTGCTTCCCGTTTGGTTGGCTTCGATCAGAAATTAGAGTTTTTAGACTTCAGCATTGCTGATACGGGAGATTCCATCATAAACCTCACTCCCCGCCTTTTGTATTTCTCATACGGATTGATATTCCTATTTCGCCACCGTCACTCTAGTATCAACTCCAAGGCTTCCTCAAATCACTCATCATGCATCGTTCTGCTTTTCTTGCTCTGCCTTTGATCTTCATTTCCAGAGCATTTGCAGTTTTGCAAGCCCCAGCGTTGCCAGGAGCACAAGCAATCAGCGCCGAGGACCGCATCTACACTGGCGACCAGACGTCGAATACCATCACGGTCATCAAGCCTCTCACCAATGAGGTCCTAGGAACGATCGCTTTGGGAATGCCTCGCATGACCAGTGATCTGAATTCCCAATACCTTCAAGTAATCAACAGCCATGGACTTGGATTCTCTCAAGATGGACAATTCCTCGCCCACGTGAGTGTCACGACGAACACCCTGACAGTCATCAAAACACTCGACAACAGTATCGTCTCCCAAACATCCGTGGATCGAGCCTCACACGAAGCTTTCTTCGAACATGATAATCGAACTGTCTGGGTTGCGTGTCGTGGCACAAACTACGTTGATCTCGTGGATGCTCTTGAAGGTGGGGTAATTGCTCAGGTTGAGAGTGACGCTGGTCCCAGCAAGGTGTTATTCAGCCCCGACGGCCAATTTGCATACGTCAATCATATCAAGTCGCCGACAATTAGTATCATTGATGTTCCCGAGCGAAAAGTGATCCAGACTATCTCTGGATTGGCAGATGTATTCTCGTCAGACATGATGATCTCGGCGGATGGATCACGACTGTGGGTTGTTCACAAAATGATTGGAAAAACGAGTATCATTGATCTGCAAACCAATCTGATTGTCACTTTCTTGGATACGGGCCTTGAAAGCAATCATCCGAATTTCGCAATTGTCAGTGGAACTACCTACGGATTCGTCACCGTCGCCGCTACGAATGAGACCAAGGTCTACCAGCAGGACTCTCCATCATCAGTTCCCATCTTCGTCAAATCCATCAAATCTTCTGGAATCGAGCCCCATGGAATCTGGGGTAGCCCTGACAATACTCGCATGTACGCAGTCAACGAACACAGCGATACCATGGACACCATTGATACTTCCACTATGAGTATCATCAGTTCACTACCAGTTGGTCAAGAAAGTCAAGCGCTAGTTTTCGTTGCCGGTGCAGTTCCATCCCCTCACACCGGGACTGAGAATCTTGGTCAACAAGGGCTAGGAAAGAGGGTTGAAAATCGATTGATTAGTGTGACCAACTCCACGAAAGCAACAGCTCTTTTCACGGTTAGAGAGCTGGATGGGCTGGATATGTTTCAGGTGATTGGACGGTCCCTGGAAATCAATCAGACTTATGTTGCCACGGCAGAGTGCAATGGCTGCAATGGAGCGAGGCTGCAAGTCGTTTCGTTCAAGGCTACGACGCCGATTGTTGGGGAGCTTGGCTGCGCTGTTGCACCGCAAGTTTTGAGCTTTCTGCCGTTTTTCAAGAATTACGATATCAATAGCCTGGCATTAGCTAAGTTGTGAATTTTGGTTCATTATTTTTGATTACTCTGATACAAGGCATTATGTTTCTCTAGAATTTTTTGAAATCGAGTATTCATGCGCTCCTTGAACTGCTTGTTTAACCTGTAGGACAGCACGCCTCCAATCATCTTACCGTGATTCACGACCACTTCACCTACGAGTCACTAAATATGTCATCTAACACCTGTCAAGGCCGGAGGTACCATTTTATGAAATGCCAGTGGCGCGTCCACCTTAGTAAATTCCATACACGGCTATGTCGAGCCTTTCCAGATCACGCACTTCCCGCCAAGGGCCTAGAAGACCCCACAAGATATTCCAACTCTGTCTCAAGTGCGGCTTCGACACTCTCCGTTTTCCAGATCCTCCGCGTCTTCAGGTACCTACCTACGTGTGTCCACAATGCCGCGCGTCTACCTTCGTCCACTCATGCTCGGAATGCCGCTTCACAAGATCAACGGAGTGCCCGCTCACTAAGCTACTGGACGAAATATCAATACCAAACCTTGGAAAGAAAAGAAAAGATGCGAAACCGGAGCCAGTGCAGACCCTTGGTCGGCCAGACCCCAGTGTAAAGATTTACTCCGAAGATTTAGCAGAAAGGCTTCAAGCGATCGCTTTTGAAATCAAAAACGAGACTTTCAGGGGCAGAATGCCCCCCTCCGTTAATAGTTCTTTGGGCTCAAGAGCAGCGAAGACGAATACCACCGACACACAACTTGTATGCTAGCCACTAACAAGTGGACTCAGCAGCTCACCAAGTCCCGGACCGCCAATCTGCGAGATCTGTCCACCCGCAGAGAATCTCGATTCACAGAAATGTGAAGACTGCCCTCAATACCCCGACCCAAAGATATGCGAAAGCTGCCAACATCAAAAATGCAGTTCCTGTCGTCCAGGATACATGAACCTCTTCGTCGACATGGGCGATTTCTCCAAGAAGTTTGCGGATGAAATGCGGTTGTGCACGCTTTGTGAGCATACGATGTGTCCTGGGAATAGACTGGATGTGCTTTTCAGGTGTAGGGACTGTGGGCATGATGAATGTGTGGCCTGTGAGGGTGAATCGAGGGTTGATGAGGTGGGGGAGGAGTGGGCTGTTTGTTGTAGATGTCGAGGGAGTCAGTTGGCGCAAGTAAACGTGGTAAATCAGTAGAGGCTTGGAAGCTAATTATTGCTTTGATGTTATTAACAAGTCCATCTCCAAATTGAGACAGATTGCAAATTTGGGACTGGCGTTCCCTTCATAGTGGGAAGTGAATTAAATGCCCTCGTTCCTCATTTGTATTGAATTTTGCCCGCTAGTGGGGGCACTCGATCTACTTTTGAGAGGCTCTTGCTTCTCTCAAGAATTCTTTCAACATCAACACTCGCTTGACTTCCCGCGACTCCCATCTTGCCTTGCAATAAGAACGCGCAGGTCGACCTTATACAATGTCTACCTCTGAGGAATCCATCCCTACCCTGGGCATGTCTCAATTGACAATGTCCAACAACTCGCCCGAATCTCTTCCCAGAAGAGTCAATGCCGCCGTACCTCTCAAGATCGCCACCTCCACCATCCCCGGTGCCGGACGCGGGCTCTTTGTTTTGGAAGATGTCAAGGCTGGAGACATCATATTCAGTATTGCTGAGCCCCTCATCTGCGTTGTGAGTTATATCCAAATTCACCCTGCTCCAATTTTGCTGACTACACCACAGGTGAGTGATGGCATAGAGAGGTAGAGAGGTTGAGCAGAACTTGCGATAATTGCTTCGCTTGTTCCGTTGCCGAAAAGCATACGGGCCTCGAATTCTCCAATGTTCCACGCCATTTGGAATCTGAAGCGTGCACTGGGTGTAAGGTCTACCATTACTGCAGCAGCGTGAGTCGTACCTTTATTCTTCCTTAACAATGAATATGGCTTTCTTCGGTTCCTATGAGTGTCTCCGCCTCGAATAATATATTGTGTCTCTACTGAGCTATTGCTAACGCTTCTTGGAAAAGGTATGCCGAGCCACCGCATGGGAGCACCATCACAAATTCGAATGCGAGCTTCTGTCACAACTGAAAAATACACCATTTCTCTCGTTCAATGGCAATGCCGGCCAAAATGAGAAGAACTTTCGAGGCATGATACGATTGCTTTGCATGCACAGCTCAAACCGAATTCTAACTATAGAATGGCAAGAGATCTTGGATATGCGGTCAAACATTCTTACGAGACCCTTTGACCAAGACAACGACAACTATGCGAGATTTACTGCAGCAATTCTCTCTCATCCCGAGATCACCAGTTTGAGCACGAAAGAAGTAATTGAATTCATGTACGCATTTTATACGAATGAAATGGACATGCTCGTTCCTGCGCTTCGAACTATACGCACTCTGCGTCCGGATATGCAAGACTGCATAGATTGCGGATACAGCCTTGATCCATTTGCTTCACTTATCAATCATTCCTGCGCTCCAAACACTATGAGCAACTTTGAAGGGAAGCAGCCGCGCTTTCGAGCTGAGAGAGATATTTCAGCCGGAGAAGAGTTGACAGGCATCTACACTTTCAAGCTCGACGGGGTCAAACGCAAAGAAAAGCTTCTGAAATGCTGGGGATTTGAGTGCAGTTGCCAAATATGCGAGGGTAAAGACATTCCTAAGCCTCTAGAAGCATCTCTTTTGAACCACGCAACGGATTTGGTACACGAAGACGACCCACAAAAGCTCCTTGCTATCACCTTGGACCCCTTTGGATACCACAAGTCCTGCAAACTTGCCCTGAACGACATCCTGGAATCTGGTGCAAGCTGGGGTGTTTTTCCCATGGCTGACCTGCACCTGCTGGTCTATTCCGGATACTGTAGGGGACTGGACAGACCGAACATGCTCAAAACTTGGTTGAGATTCGTCTATCTCGTGGAGCCAGCTTCCAGGCCGCGGCATCCCAAGGACCAGTGTATCACGCACTTGAAGCTCCTCATCAATCCGCTCAATACTTCCTCCGCGCACGACGAATATCTCCCATATCCAGCATCTGTCGCAAAGCTCACCACGAATCTCTGGTACCATTTACGATATAAAGTCTTGAGAGACGTACAGAAGTGTTTTGGAGAGGACTCCGAGATTGCGAGATTTCAGTATCGAGAGAACGAGGATGTTTTTGGCAGAAATGAATCCTTGTCCAGGGACTCTATTGCAATTCAAAAGAGATTTCGTGACAAGTTAGGATGTGATTTTATTCCCATCTCACCGACTGCTGAAGGGCGGAAAGCTAAGGAGAAGTTTTTGAGGGATATGAACGAACTCCTGGCTTGGGCTGAAGTTCCTCCTATGACGGAAAGGGAGCTTTTGTGAGATTATGGGCTGGTTGATCTACTCTCAAGTCTGTACATCATTTGAGCGTCTGGGGATGTAGTCTGGTGCAGCTGTCGCCTGGAAGAAACACACAGCATAACAATGCCGCAGGTCCTGTAGATAAATTCCCAGAATAAGGATATGGCTTTGATTGCTGTTTTCAGATACCAGTGTTCTTTGAAGTGAAATATTGCCAAGCAATCAGAAGCGTTCCAGTCTTCGGGGCTCCAGGATAAGCTGTTCACTCGCTAAAATTACAGAGGGACTCCACTGAAATCACTGCAACCTCAGGGGTAATATACGCTGTATCTACCTCGCACCAGCATCGATATGGCGAGGAACATAACGTATTACAGGCCATTGCAGAAGCCCAGGTGCCCAAATCGTCTCGACTTCCTGTGGAAATTCTCAAAATGACCCGCGGGCATTGATACTTGAGAATTTGTGGGTAATTCAACCCATCTCTTGACAAGCTAACACAATTCTACTTTCGAAAATTCCTCACTCTGGTCGGATACAGAGACCCCCATCAGAAGACTCCGACCTTCAGGGTATTAGATCCATTTACAAGGGCCGTATTCGGTTTGGTTAAGAGCAGGCAAGGAGTTTGAGGAGGGACAAAGAACCAGACGCCCCGGTCGTGCCTGGTTACTTTTTCATCAACCCATAATAGCCGGAGAAGGATAGAATGTACGATTTCAGATTCCGTCGGGGTGGTGGGAGAGGTGGGAGAGGAGGGAGAGGAGGCGGCAGAGGTAGAGGCCAAAAGAGATAATTAAGATTACGAAAATGACTCATTTGAGAACAATAATCTAACACTGAAGCTTTGAAACGAATAATTATCTACAATCTAAAATCTTTTGAGTTGCCCTTTCTCTCAAGCCTTTTCTGCCCACATGTTGACATCAATACAGCCGTTGGGACCCGACCAGGTCATCGGCTTTGCCCCATACTTCTTGTCAGTAGTAGTCGTGTCACCTATACATCTGATTAGCTGATGTCCAATAACTCCGATCAAAACAACTCACAATTATCCATAGCAGATTTAAACAAGTTGTGGCAATCAGTGGACGATAATTTATTAGTTTGCATGTCTTTGCAACCATCCTGGCCAGATTGACTCCACGAAAGTGTCCCTTTTACCATCGCACCTCCTTCGTTGTTGAATATAATCTCAAGTGGCTGGGCAGCATCTGGAAGCACAATCTGTTGATACAAATCGCAGCCCCTGTTGATGGCGTCGATGCCATCAGCACGCGAGAATGGAACATTTGGGTCTGCATGTGGTGTACAGACTTGGGCATACTCAGGGCGAGGGGTTGCAGATGCCTTCGTTGATGTCGATGATGTCTTTGATGTCGTTGAGGACGACGAATCGGAAGGCAGCGGTCCTGGAGCACCAGTCCCGACCGCTAAAAATATAGCTTGCCAGCTTTCGTACGGAGTCTTCATGATTGCAGTGACGGTAGGCCCGGATGAAGAACTTGTGGTTGTAACAGCATTGTTCGTGGCAGGGTTTAGTGGGGCAGTAGCTCCCTTCTGTTGCGCGAAATAAATAAGTTAGCGTTATGTCTTTTGGTCTCTATAGGAGCTGCGTCGTCTCGGCTTTTGCAAAATCTGTGCGGTCAAGGAGGAATCGACGTTCCGAGAAAGACTTACCAGATATGGCCCAATTTTCACTGCGACTAACTCAGCTGTAGCCCCAATGGCTACTAGATTGACCAGGTATGTTGCAAGTGTCGTTAGCTCGCCTGATGTTAGGGTTATCTTTTGTCCACTGAGGACTGTGGTGAGGTCGCTGACGAGCTGTTGAACCGACTTCCCGGCGGCACCATCGACAACCTTTTGTATGGATGGCACGAGAGCAGGGGCAATGACGACTGCAGCCACAACTGCGGACTCAGCTTTTCCGTCGGCCAGGGGAGTTGCAGTTACAAATGAGAAGTATTCTTTTGAAGTTGTCGTGGTAGGTTTCCCGCTGACAGTAGTGGTGATAGCCATTGAGCTGAGGAAGTTTGTTTCTTTAGCGGTGAAGCTGTAGCTGGTTGAAGTGGTCTTCACGCCACCAGACTCAGTGGTGGTTTTGACCTCATCCGTGAGCCACTCTGGAGGTCAAAAATTCAATGTTAGCATTGCTCATTTTCAACGAGAATTAAAGCCAAGATCAGAAGTGTGGTAAAAGAATTGCGGGCAAGTGCTGACGGAATAGTTTTTCGGAATTGGAAACTCACGGTAACCGCCATCCAGAGAAGCATATGAAACTGACACTGAATTGATACCGACATTGCACGAAGAGCTGCCTGCCGCATTTGTCGTACAGGTAGGTGAAATGGCCTTCTGTTGGAAAGTGATACTGCTACTAATGCTAGCACCTTGAGTAATAGAAGACCAGAATAGACAGGAGACAGTGGTAGTGAAACAAAAAAGGCTTTGTCGGTCGAAAATTCTGAAAGCCATTGTTGGAACAAGATACTGGAAAATGTAATCTATAAAGATATGGTGACTATGTTGCCATATATAAAAGTGAAGCGCGAACTTCCAAGCCGCTCCATAAGATGTAGAGAGCATGCCAGAGAGCGAGAGCTAATTTTGAATCATACTGCACTCTAGATTCATGATTGTAATCAAGGACTGTATGATGCATCCTTCTCGCAAATCCTTTGGCCTTGTGTGAGCCGCAGCAAATGAAACAAAAATGGGTTGGCATCAGTGCACACCCAGATGTGTAAAAATAATTCAAAGTGAAACTACTGGCTTGATGCAGGGAGTGAAAGACTTCAACGAATCAAGGTGAAAAGATTCAGTGTGTGTTCTGTGGACATGACCTAGGAATAATTTTATTTAAACAATACTGGACTTGTGTTTCAGTCGTCAGCGCGCGTCTAAATCATATATTTCGTCTTTGCCTAATGGGGTAGGCTTCTTGGCCAAGAGTTCTTGATGAGCCTAAACCTTAATTCCGCTCTACCCGTCAGCCCTAGATTCTTCTTTCTCCGTCGACAACGGGATCCTGCAGAAATCCTTCCAAACCCCCTGTATGACTCTATTCCAAGCATATAATCATTGGTCTTGATGGTCCAGCAGTCGGGTTGCTTTCGCTTTCGGCATCATTTCTCCTTCATCTTGAATTTGAAAGCTCGATCCTTCTTCTTCCTCGATTTCGGCGGCAGAGAATGAATATTTGGTCTCTTTTGTGGTTCGATTGTAATAGTATGTCCGTCCTGGATCATGGGTAAGTACATCATCTCTTCATGCCAGGGGGATACTTGCCAGTCTTTGGGTCAAGCCAAGCTTCCCAGTGCTTTGAATTCGTCATTCCCAGCTTTCGGGGCTGAGGACTAGTGGATCCTTCAATTGGGTCACGGTGCGGGGGCGCCTCCTCGCCGTTTTCACTAGCATCCAACATCTGGGGCGGGTCCTCCATTTCTTGTCGCCATTGTTCGATTTTTTGAATCTCCTCTTCGGTTTTGGGGGGTGTTCCTGGTCGCACGATTGCGATAGAGAATGGGGCACCGTTCGACCCTCCTGTTGGCTGAAAATGCTCTCCTCTGAGGTCGGGACGCCAGTCAACGGGGCCCACGGTGGATTTCTCAGAAGGTGTGGACGGTTCTGCTGTCTTTCCGGCTTCCATGCTGTCCTTTATTTCTGTGGCATGTATTTTCGATGTATCTTCCAAAATTGTTGGAAATTGCGTAAGAGGTGATTAAGAAAGCCTATCATTGTTATCAATGAGCCTTGGTGGTAGTATTTCGGTTTCGAAACAATCTGACGTGCAGTAGTGCCAAAATGATTTACAACAGAGCTCCAGCATCCGCGCGCTCGGGAAACTAGATGAGGCATAGACGTGGGGCTTTGACGATTCCTTCTAAGTAGATAGCGCGGCTCGCGGAATGGAACAAGGTTTGGTCAAAATCGGCCGGATATACCTGTTTAGGTCAAGCTTCCAGTGGTATATTTAGGCGACACCTTCAATTTGTATGCTAAGCAGAGACACAACGCACCACCATAGTGACAGTGCTACTGTTGATATGCATGTGCCTTGCTTTCATGTTCATGCCAAAAAAAGTTGTGGGCTTGTGGGAAAATGAACGTATTCCTACGAAGCTAATCGTTCCTCTATCCTTTGCCTCCTTATTGGACACCTTGGTCTGTTGAATCTTCCCAGTAATTCCGCAAGGCGGCAGGGATGGTTTCAGATCATAGCCTTTTGCGCCAAACATTGCCATTGACTCGTATATAGAGCTAACGGCTTCTCTCATCTATATCAACTGTTCGTCTTGTATCTTCACTTCTCCCTTTTTCTTGTATTGCCTGCGGACATCCATCTACCATTACTGGTCATGAAGTTCTCTCGTACATTTCCATGCATCGCCTTGATTTCAGGTGCGATTGCATACTCTATCTCTTTGGACTGTGAAGATGTTGGCAAGACAAACGACGTTCAACAAGCCATCGAGGCATGGAAGAAGATGGCTCAATATGCCATTGGCAGGGCTGGAGATACTAGCACGAACCATCGTCAAGGGAATTTGCTACAGGCCATGTTCCATGCAAAAGATGAGAACGACAGTGGCACTCTAGACTATGTAAAAAGTGAGCTATTTTCAGTATGAACATGCACTGCTTCTAGCTAACAGTATACAGCGTGGTTGACCAAGGCAATCGCTGCCCTAGACGATGGCGCTGGTATGGTTTTCACCTGCACAGACAAACACTTGACCACCATCGATGCCCAACGGGGAATATACCTTGACAAAGTATATGGCAACAACTTGCGAGTCAATGCCCCCCGAGCGGCAGGGAGAACTCTCGCCTCGGGTGTCACAAATGCTTGTGGAGGTATGAACGAAGCCTTCACGTACAGTTATGACAATACGCATGCAGTCGTGGTGCTTTGTTCGGATTGGAGTGGGTCAGCATTGAAGGCCTATAGCCAAGTGGACATGGAAAATTTCAGAATTTCAAATCTACCGAACACAAAATTTGCCACAGACTTAGGAATCGATTTTGTTAGCAGCGTGCTGGCTTACAAAGTGGCACATGAGATCATGCACGCTACAAGTGTCCTTCAATGTGAGTAATCATTTGAGAACTCGACCATGACGGTTTTAACTGACCTCGAAATAGTTCCAGCCATGCTCCCAGTTGATGGCGGCCCCAATGTCGCTGAACTGTAAGGGTAGCTCTCGTCCTTGACCTGAACTCTGCTAACGAATCGACTCTAGTTACAAATATGGAAGAATCACGGGAAACGACCTTAATAAAGACATCGATGAGTCCAAAGCCCCTGCATCATCCACACTAGAGCGAAATGCAGACAGCTTCGCTCTCCTAGTTTGTGGCTGGTACATCAGGGTCAGCGCCTTCAAAAACGGGATTCCCTTCTTAGTGGCTAAAGCAGACCGCCCCCCTGAGACTTACTCGACTTCGACAAAAGTGAAGAGGATTTCGCTCCCCGAAAGAAGGTGGAAGGATGACATGAGATTGCTGGATTCGAGGGAGCCATTGGCGAGAATTGTCCATGAGGGAATGTGGATTTCCGAATTCTAGTATTGGACAGCCAACGATGGCGCGACCAACCTTTCATAGTTAAGAATAATTTGAAAGAGCCTCAAGTGATGCATGAGCTACAAATGTAGATAAAGTTATGGGAATTTTGTATTTTCTAACAGACGTCGAATGTGAACTTCAGCAGTCTCATTCCTACGGCAGTTCTGCTCAGGGCTCCATTAAAGTTAGATCGTTTGAATCTCGATGAGCTTACTCCTCCTTGTAAGGATCTAAGGCTTTAGGGCTTGGTGGGCCCCAGAACCGAACTGCCCGCGTAGCTCGCTAAATATGGCATCTCAAACGCTGAACTTTAAGGGGCTATAGGTGGGATATAGTGTCTAATGCGCCGAGACTACAGGCTACAGCGACGGGTGGCATGGTACTTACAGGGCATTTGGCGATCCGATGCCCTATTTAGTAGGTCCCGACACCTGCCAAGTTTGCGCGAAATCTCGTTAAATTCAGCGAATCGAATCGCCAACTCGTAAAACTTTCGTCACTTGTGACATTCCTCGCTCACGAACCATCCTCCTGCTCCCCGAGATCCGGTCTCTTGGGAATCCGGGTCGCCTCCCGGATTTAGTGACTCCCAGAAACTGGACCCATGGAGATTCTAATCTATTTTTGGTCTTTTAGTCAGGATACTTTCGCAGCTTCATCTTAGGAAAGATTCAATGCCATCGGCCCGGTGGTGCGAGAGCTATCAGATTTTCACTTTCTTTGATGAAGAGAAAGTCTTGGGGATGTTTTTGCTAAGGGTATTCCACGCTGCTGTACGGCATTTTCCATAAAATATCCCGCCAGACAGCTGCTTCAATTTTTGATCTCAATCTTTCCTTCAGATATGACGACAAGATTTAGCTTGATCATTGATCTGCTTGTCAATGTTTCAAACTTTCTGTTCCTATCTAATGCCACCATACTGCTCTCGCATAATCGAGATTCAATTGTAACCCTAGAACACAGAATCAACTTCGACCGACCAAATTTTGGATCCTCTCGTCCCGGGTTATTAATTTGTACACGAGGTCACCGGCGTGGAGGTGACTATTGGAGACTTGTCACTGTGTCTTCCACAACGGAAGAGAAGCTGAAACCACAGTTCCAGATGTTATATTTGTGAAAGCCCCTCAGTCAGCGAGAGCCCTCAATCCAATTATCCAGAATTCGCCCTAGGGAAGACAATCATTCCTAGGGTCACGTTATGTCACTAGGCCCTGGCCGCCGAAGCTAGTACGGAAGCGGACTAAAGCCATCAAGTGCCGTTAAAAGAAATGCTCTCCAATTTCATGGAGCTTGAGACGTGTAACTCCCGAAGCAGATGCCGCATGATTCGAGGACAATTTGTCAGCTTACAAGTAGGAACTCTTGTATCGCAACGTATGAAGAAAATGGGAGTATGCAGAACCTCGAAGACATTTCTTTCTCCCGAACTTAAGCATTCTCATACTTTCCAAGTTTGCACAAATGTTTCAGCCAAGAACGGTCATTTTCAAATAAAGGTAACTCAGATCAACGATCAAGCTGACAAGTCTTCGCCCTTATATAGCGGCATTGAACCCTCTGTCGTTCTCAACGCCTCCTCAAAAATAGACAACCCTTCCGCTAGTTCATTGTCGGTGATCGTCAGCGGTGGTGCAATTCTGATACACCCGGAAAATGTTGTCCTCGCCGATATCGTTGCGGACAGACCCAAACTCATCAACTTCGCGCTTAACTTCTTTCCAAACTCAATTGCTGGAGCCTTTGTGTCCCGATCGCTCACAATCTCCACTCCAGCCATCAAACCTCTTCCCCTAATGTCCCCAATACAGCCATATCTCTGCATCAAATTACGCAGTCCTGCATGCAGTTGCGCTCCAGCAAATTTAGATCTCTCGACCAGGTTGTCGCGAAGAACGATTTCTAGAACCTTCAATCCAACAGAAGCAGGAAGCGGATCGTTGGCATGGGTTGTGTAAAACATGAAGTCTTTTTTCTCTACTGCGACAGCGATTTTATTGCTTGTAATCACAGCGCTCAGAGGGAGTCCATTTCCCAGGGTTTTGCTCAGAGTCAGGATATCTGGCACTACCCCTTCGTGTTGGATGGCGAAGAGATCGCCACATCGACCGAGACCAGTCTGAGCCTCATCGACGATCAGAAGCATTTCACGTTTTCGGCAGTGCTCTTTCATAGCTTGCATGTAGCCTTTGGGAATGGCGATCATTCCACCTGAACTGAGGATTGGCTCCATGATCACAGCAGCTAGGGACCCAGCTGATGCTTTATCAATGAGAGACCAGCCATAGTTTAGCTCCGTTTCCCAGTCATAAGAATCATCCTTATTGCGGAAGATGGACCGATAAGAATCTGGGGTGGGAAGCATATGCATTCCCGGCATCTATGAGACATTAGCTATCAATTCAAATCGAGAAGGAGCCGGAGACTCAGGTAGAACGGGAATCCGGACGAATATATCATACCACAGGACCATAGCCTTTTCTTCCAGCATGATACTGAGCACCATTTGCTCCGCTTGTCACTCCATGCCAGCTTGCACCTAGTCCAACAATTTCGAACTTGCCAGTGTACATCTTGGCAAGTTTAATCGCACATTCATTGCTCTCTCCTCCAGTGCTGAGGAACATCGCCTTGTCAAGACCATCGGGCAATATGCTGGTGAGTCTTTCCGCCAATGCAATCACGGGCGGTGAGACCATACCACTGTATAAATGATCCAATGTAGCTGCATGTTCTCTGAGGGTGTCAACTATCTCAGGGTTGCCATGTCCTATCAGACAGGACATCTGACCAGATGTCCAGTCCATGATCTTCTGCCCCATGGCAGTATATAGATAGATACCGGAGGTCTTGATAATGACATCGGGCATGAAACTGCTGCCGAATACAAGGAGATTCTTCTCTGCAGAAGCATAGAGAGCAGCGTTACGATTTGTGATAGAACCCATTTCAATCTGGGGGAATGGAGATTGTAGAGAGCGTGGAGAAAGTATCCTGTGGAACAAAAAGGTGGAAGGCTTTTGAGAATTGATAGAAGTACCATATCGCGAGTATTTATTGTACATGGCGTAGGCACAAATCCAACTATGGCTCTCCAGAGATTGACGACCCATTCTCGGCATTGTTCAGCTGCAGGTCTTATTTGTCGCCTCGCTGTAATATCCTTCTTTTAGGTTCAGGCCAGTCGAACCGGTGTACAACGCTTATCATGCGGCCTATTGTTTGACCAGCATCAGTGGGATGGTCGCTCCGACTTCAGAATCTCCCTGCCAGTTAGATGGGCAAGTTACATTCATACGGCCGGGATCGGCGACGCTATCGCTGTCATATCCCTGCCAGGGGGAATTTTCGACACTTATCGCGTAGGACCTGTTCTTATTTGTGCTACAGATATCGATAAAGATGATTTGAGCAACCACTCGTGTACTATCTTGCAATCCAGAAATTGATGCTGGATGAGCATTGTCACCACCAACCTGGTTGATCCGGGTCAAGACATTTTGTGGCATGTGGATTAGCGCAGCGTCGCTTAGGTTAAACACTGCAAGAGTTTTGATAGGTAGTTTAGTCGGCATGGGGCAGACTCACCTTCTCACCGACTTCTCATCCCTCCTTCAATCATTTCAATGTCATCCGAAGTTAAAGAGCGCTTCTCATTTCCACTTGAGTTCGATAGTCTTCACACATTATAATGGTGAATGCTTGTCTTGTTCCGCAAAGGTCATTCCTCCAACCAAAACGCAAGCATCGTCGTAAGAAGACATTCACGGTATGTTCCGCTGAAGGGACACCCTCAGATATCTTCATGGTTCTTCCTTGATATTTTACATTATTCGATCAAATTCTAAAAACAGGGCTAAAATTTCTTATATTTGATAGGGCTGTTGGAGCTGCCGCTCTCGAAAAGTGAAAGTGAGTGCTGCTATTTTTTCATTTTGTTAGACGTTAACGTAAGGCAGTGCGATGAAGTTGTACCAGAATGTTCTCCCTGCCGAAAGCGGGGTTTCAAATGCGGCGGATATGAACCAATGTTAGTATGGACTGCCCAAAATCGGAAAACTTACCAACCAGGTCAACGTCGGATACTTCCATCAGGTGAGGAAATCTTTCCGGGAGGGAGTGAAACTAATTATCACAGATCTCACTTGGCATGGATACTATATCTACAGCCCCGCAATCATCGATGGCATGATTGCCCAATGCGACTTCCAATCGCCCGAAGAAGGAGTAATAACAAAGTCAATTGGCCCTTTTGGAGTATTTACTTCGAAGCCCATCCCGACACCTCGTCCACGGGCTCCACCATCCGCAACGAAAGAGCTTTTTAGAGAGCTGAGAGGCACACAGCTCCGTAATCAAGCACAAGACTTATTTCACCACTACACCAATTGTACCGCAATCAACATGATGCCTTTTCAGGATATCCGAAATCCATGGCTGTCATGCTACCCCTCTATGGCTCGATCAGGTTCTGCTCTAGGTCAAAAATCATTACTTTACGCTATCATCGCACAAGCGGCCGGCAATCTAGCTCATCTAGGTTACCGGCGAGAGGACATGTTAGTACTGGCCAGGATGTTCTACGCAATAGCCATTAAGCAGTTGCGAGAGAGTCTTGAAGAAAACTCTGCCGATTTCAGTGTCATTATGGCAAGCATTTTAACACTTGTGATGGCCGAGGTACAGTATATCTCCATTTATTCACGCTTATGTTTGGTACGGAGGCGTCGAAAGTCACTGACTCTGTTAGCAGGTATACAGTGGTCAATGTCATGCTTGGAAGATGCACCTTAACGGGGCATGGAAATTTCTCATAACGCAACAAAACAAGCGGCCTTGGCAAACATCCGAGGAAGCATGGATAACTGCTCAAAGCCTGTGTCTACTCAAAATCCGCAGTGATACCATGGAGCAGCCTGACATTGAAACCCCCAGCGTCTTAGAGACACAACAGTCCATCATCTTCTCCGTGTCATGCAGAGATGCTTTTGGATTCACGGTCGGCGCGAGTCAAGGCTTGATAAAGTGTATCTATGACATCACATTGCTGGCTTCGCAGCAGCATTATGGTACAGAGACACGTCAAAGTGATGTTGAGGAGTTACACCAACGCCTGTTAAGCTGCAATCTAAAACTCACGCCACATCGAAATTTGATACAAATTCATCACGAGATCTTCAAAGCAGGTGTTCTAATACATTTCCACCGACGTATTCTCAATTCCACGCCCCGCACTTTAGCACCTCATCTCAACACGCTTCTCCGCTCTGTGACAACATACCAATGTCTGAATGGTGGCTATGTCACGATGTGGCCAGTGTTCGTTGGGGCTGTCGAAGCGTATCAAGAAGAGCATAAGAACCGCGTGAGGACTTGGTTAGATACAGCAGAGAGCATTGGAGCTGCAAGTCGAGGATATATTAGGAGTCTCATTGAAGCTGTGTGGCGGGAACGGAAATGCAAGAGAGACGAGCTTGGAGAGGGAATTGAAGAAGGCGATGTGATTATCGACTGGAGAAAAGTAATGGGAAGGATTGGAATTGATGTTTTACTAGTTTGAAGAGCTGCTCCTCCTATCTCGCAGGTGTTCGGTATGCATCACGTTAATTACAGGCCAGATACTCTTGCTACGATCCTATTCCAGTTGGGATGTTGTGCTGTACAATCTTCCCTGCGACGAAATTCTGCTAACCTTTCCTTTGACCCATACACTTTTAATAGAAGGTATTCGCTATATGTATGGCTTCAGGAGTCATAGCGCTGCTAGATACGCGTGACCATTTTCACGTGACCATTTTCGGCTCGCAGGTACCCGCTGAGCACCCTCAGGCACTGGTAATTGACTCTCTCTCTGTTGGACTTACCGCTTACCTAGGTACCGACTTCCCGACCTCCGACCTCCGACATGCTGAAGCCCCAGGCCAAAATAATTAGAGAAGTCTGAGGGCAGTCGCAGTCGCAGTCGCAGTCGCAGAGCCAAAATTATCACGGCACCGTGGGTGCTATCTTGCTATCTTGCTGACCTCAGCCTCAGAAGTACGATTACAAGCTAAGATGAGCTCCAGCGAGCAGCATGGGCTCTTGGAGCCGGAGCCTCTGAATCCCCCTCTACTCGAAACCCTTCATATGGCTGAAGATGAAGATGCGGACTCTTCAGCCTCGATTTCCTCCGTTGCTGGCTCGATTCGCCCTGGCCTCAGCAGTCTTCCCCGAAATCTAACGAACCTTAACGGCCTCGCTCTCGTGATCGGGTTGCAGATTGGGTCCGGTATCTTCTCAGCGCCATCTGTAGTTATTACCAAAGTTCAGTCTCCTGTTCTGGGGGTGCTGGTGTGGGTCTTTGCAGGAGGCTTGGTGTGGACCGGCGCTGCGTCGCTCATAGAACTAGGGACGAGAGTACCTCAGAATGGCGGGATCCAAGAGTATCTCCGGCACTGCTATGGAAACGTGTACGGATTCATGTTCGCATGGATATGGCTCCTCGTGTCGAGGCCCTGCGCCATGGCTATGGTAGCGCTTGTGTTCTCCGAATATCTTTTCAAAGCCGTCTGGCCCCAGGAGGACGTCTCGATATGGGCCTTGAAGGGAACAGCCCTACTGGCGATTATTTCCATCACGTTTTTGAATGGCATGGGCACCAACGTTGGAACTGGCGCTGCGAACCTTTTCTTCGTCCTCAAGATTCTTGGGCTGGGCTCTGTCGCTGTTGTTGGCCTCGTGACGTTCGCCGGCTTTGGAAACCAACATGGAAGTAACCCCATTACGCTTACCTCGACTAGTCTCCCAGATCAAAATATCTGGACGAGTTTGGGAAATTTCACAGATGCTACTCTGGCAGCCCTGTTTGCATACGGAGGTTGGGAATCGGTCAGTTCATTACAGTGTGGCATGGTCCATGTCCTGGCTGAAAATTAACTCAAAAAAATTAGATCAGTTTCGTCGCGGGAGAGATCACTGAACCTCATGTTACGCTTCCACGCATACTCAGTCTTTCGATGATTATAGTGATCACTCTGTTCACGCTTGCAAATCTTACTTTTTACAACATGCTCTCTCTCTCGGTACTGGAGCGCACAAATGCAGTTGCAATGGTAAGTTAGCATGGACTAAGCAATCATAAAGCGTTTAGTGTCTTTCCCGACAGCTGACCGCCACAGGCGTTTGGTATGGAGATATTTGGAAAGCCAGGTACAATATTCTATGCTTGGATTGTGTGTCTGTCTTGCCTCGGCGCCTTGAACTCTATAGTATTCTCGACTGGCCGGTTAACTCAAGCTGCTGGAGCACGACACTATCTTCCTGCTTTCCTCAAATCCGATGCTGGACTTCCAGCCGAGCATCCACATAATCTTACCACGCCTACTCCCAACCGAAACCGTCGAGCACTGAATGGCGCAGAACACCAGAATATTCCCCTGTAATTACCCCTTTCTATCGCGACCATGTTTGCGATATATCAAGAGCCTCTACTTAAGTTCTCTAGAAACGCGATGGTGCTCAATGCAGTCGTCGCGGCGATCTACGTCGCGATTGGCAGTTTCCGTGCTCTCTTGAGTTTCAAAGGTAGCTAAACTCTACTTCTATCTTGTATTAACTAACCGGTACATCAAAGGCATGGTGGAATATCTGGTTTACCTCACTACCGTTTCGGGTCTTCTCGTGCTTCACTTTACTACAGATAGACAGCCCCTCGGCAGAGTCTACCATACGTCGATCTTCAATCCAATCATCTTCTCCTGCGTAGCTGCGCTGATAGTGGTTCGGAGTGCGATCGCACATGTGGTGCAAGCCTTTGTCATCGTCCTTCTTTTAGGAGCATGCTCCATTCTGTACCGATCCAGCTGGTGGAACAAGGTTGCAAGTCCAACCACAGCTGGGCCTGATGCGGGATGACATGTCCAACGTATCTTTTGAGAACGTTTTTGATATTAAATTATGTGTGGAAAAAAGACTTGGATTCAATGATTGGGCTTCGCTGTAAATCTCGCTGGCTTTTCAGCTTTGCTGCTTTTCGGAACCAGTTTTGGCGGCACTCCCCAAAGTCATCTACAAAGGCTCGCATTCCTAGTGACAGTAAGACGGCGAAATTAAGCAGAGTTTTATACAGAGATCTTACTTTCTGGACTTGGGAATTTCACTCGAATACAGTTGTATTCTTTGGTTTCCTCCGTGCTTGACGTAGAGCTGAAAGTCAAAGACATTCCCGCCGCCCGCTGCGGTGTACCTCTTGTGATGTATATTGGCAGAGGAACACTTCCACCTACCAAATGTAAAATAGTAAGTGAATTGAAACTATCCTCTTCGAGATCTGTATGATCTGTGACTAATCGTATTTATCAGAATACGACGGGCAGTAGACAATGGCTGTGGACTTACCTAGCATGGTGAAGATGGATGAACCACAGAAGAAAAGTATCTTGGACTCCTCGATACGTTCACCAATAGGCTCAACAGAGATACGTGTCTGGATAGATTGCAAACTTGAGACCGATCCCCTTGTCATTTCCTTTTCAGTTGCTGTCCATGACTGCGGTAGGATTTCGAAATGTAAGCGACCCAGAGCCTTTTTTGTTTTTGATCTCGATTTCAGTAATGAGTCTAAAACGAAAATACCATCAGCTTAGCTAGCGGGTTAGGTCTCCGGATTTCTTACGGGTAGTAACCCACGAGCACTGCATCTCCGATGAAGTGACCCATAAATTCAATCAAGTCTGCGATCGTCAAGGCTGCCATCATATTAATTCTTGGAACTACGTACCTTGAGGATTGTTCTTATTCTCGGCAGAAAAATAAACTGCCTTGTCTTGAGTGTTTTTTCGAAACCAAATAGCAGGCTGGCTAATGGGCGAGTTCGTTCTAAAGGCGTAACCAGGTACAATTTCGTCCATTTCACGGTTCACTAGTTAAAGTTAGATATGCTCCCATATTAGATATTTCAACACTCACCAATGATCTCATGCCAAAGTGATCTTTGGTGAATACGAAGGCGGATATCTCTGTCATATTTGAAGATATGGACATCCGAGGGGATCCATTTTTGCTGATCCAAACCTTCAGTGATAGCAGAGGTCAAGATTGATATCGATTCGTCTGGGGTTTCTTGTGATCCAGAGGCTAGCGGTGATTGAAGATTTACGCGAGGGTGTGAGCTTTCGGCCTCATCTTGGTGACTGCGTAAGGATACTTGATTCGAACCTCCACTCGTATGTGGACTACCAGATGTGGAGATTTCATACCGGTCCTGTGTATACTAGCAAATTCACATTAGAGATGTCAATGATCGTATTTCTGTGCGGGACTTGCCTTGGATGCATTGGAACTTGAGGTAGGCTGAAATTGCTCAGTCTGTGGTATATCACAGAGAGGGTCTCTGATTATAAGGTCGCGTGATTCCACATTTAATGAGTTTGCTAGTGGAAACGGTTTTTGGTTGTAATCGGCAAAGGTATTTGTTAATTTCTATCGGGTTTGATTCAGTACAATTTCTCGTTGAAATCTTAGAAGTGGCATTAATATGGAAAGACTTACTTCGAGTATCAATTCCGTTATTTGCTTTATCCATCCCGGAGACGGTATTGATTCAGCGTGTCTGACAAGGTTATGCACAAGCCAAGCACATTTGTAGAAGTTTACAAAGATTTTCGCCAGTTTGTTCGCATCGGCTTCCCCTTGGTCAACACTACACATTGATACCTGTAGCTGGTATCCCGTCTTATTTTAGCCAAATCCGTCATGCGTTTCACGTAGGATAAGCCCAGAACGTACCGTATCAATAAGGTAAATCGAGGCTCGCATGAGTGCGTCAAAACATAGTCTTTGAGGGAAGTCCTGTAGAGATATTGGCTCGAATTCTAATTTCGCAATGAAAGGAATTGAGTTGCCCAGCGGAGATAATGAAGGACTTAGCGGTAGGACGGTAATGGACTCCCGTGCTTCCGTTGCTGATGTAAAATTGTACCACAACAGGTCAGAAGAAGCGCAAGCAAAGCCCCTTTTAAGTCTGGCCTCTAAATCCGCCTTCTGCCGGGCCCATGTCTCGTCTATTCTCCTGAGTTCTATTTGGGGATTTGGAACGTGTCTGGAGCGCTCGCTGTCTAATGTCAGTTGTCTTGGAGTCGCCGCGAGGAGATATGGTTGTTACTTGTTGAAATAGGCCGAAATCAAAGCTACAGACATGGTGTGATATGCAATACGTCCGCCCAGTTGCTCAAGGCGTTGTGGCGTTTGCTCGGTGATTTCTTCGCTTTCCATGCCGCATAATCTGTCGAGTGTTTCGTCCATTCCCGAGGTGAGGATCGAGAACACCGTGGGCTCGTTTTCCGCACTGCTCGCGTCGGGATTGAATTCTTCGAGTGCTTCAAACGATTTAGCCCATCGTCTGATGCTCCTTTTCAGAGCCTCCCAATCCGGTGAAGAGCCAAAAGGGCTGGTTTTGTCGAGGTTATGTACAGTCGCCTCGACGCGCTGTGAGAGCTGCGCGCTCCTTCCCGCCTCGCAATTTGGTAGAGCCTCAGCCATTCTCCCCACATGGCTCCAAGGTTTGAGGGCAAACCCTGCGCGTAAGAACGGAGGCGCGCAGAGCTCAGAAGTTCTGGCCGCTCAAGGGGTTGACGCGGGAATCTCTAAGGTCGTAGATGTGAAATAATGCAATGGATTTGAGACCAGGCACTCTCCGTAGTTTTACCCGGCCGTTGCTGCTGAGTGGGGGCAGAAACTAATAAGTAGCATGCGGTCACGGAACGACAATGTTGCCGAGCTGATAAAGCGTAGATCTATCAGTAGAACTGCTCAAACCGAAGCAACGTAAAATCGCGAATGTCTCATCGTTTCCGCCGTCTGGTTGCAGAGACCGAATATGTCGTGGGCCGTAGCGGTGGGACCACCAGGGGTTGCAGGATTTCGTCCGACACCAATATTCAATTATTTTGAAAAATATATATATAAAAACTAAAAAATTTGTCAATAAAATTTTATAAAACTAACGGGGATATTTGATTCTAATTATTTTTCTACAATTATATAATTATATTTTAAAAGTATACTTTTTCAAATAATATAAATAAATAAATCAATAAAAAAATTATAATTTTATATAATTAATTAAAAAATAATTACTGATGCAAATAACTTGGTTCTTAGATCATATTTTTTATATGTATTACTGTATATATCTGAGAAAAAATATAAGCTTAATAAATGTTATCAAAAGTTTCCCAATTTTAAGGTGGTGTTTTCGCTTAATTTGGTGTCAGACCAAGTCCTGCAACCTCTGATGGACCATCTGGGAATTGTCCATCTGGGAATTGTCCATCTGGGATCCTGTCAACCTGTGATCCGTCTCTGTGCGCAGGCCGCGCCACAAAGGCAGGGCAGGCGGATATATTAAAGTATGTGCCCAAGAGCCAAGGAGCCAGGGTGACATTAGCCAAGTGCGGTATTTTTGATGAGTATTTTCAGGCTCACGACTTGCAAGAACAGTACAATATCTGGCCTCAGCTTTCTTCTCCCCTTTGCCTCTCGGAATCGTTCGTGTCTTTTTGTTGCTTAACTCAAACCACCTCCATCGGTCTACTATATCAGCTGTTCCGCACCCTGAGCCTTACCTCTCGTCGCTGCCCTTGGCGTCACGGAAGAGCATGACCGGAGCGAAGAGGGAGGGCCGTGACGAATGAGAAAGTCTACAACCTCAAGCTCCAGGAAACGGGTACAATAATATACGATTTAACCTTGACAAATACTGAAAAGACAAAAATCGATTCTTTTTTCCTACAAATCTATTTTATTCCAATAATTATAAAATATAATTAATAATATTTAAGAATAATTTTTCTATTATAAATATCATTTCAAAAAAATATTTTTAATTAATAAAATTAAAAGAATTCTTAGAAATCTAATTTGAAAATTAGAAAAAAATTCTAGTGAAACTTTAATTTTTAATTTTTTTTTAAATAAATATATCTGCAATTATTTATAAGAAAAAAGGGCCAATTTCTGTGTTTTTAATATTTGTCAAGGTTAAATCGCATATTATTGTATTGACGCATCTGCAGCACTGCTTGGGTTTGCTGTCGAATCAGATATCGCCGGCTTTCGCCGTCCACCTTATCGACATGCTTGATGCAAGTGTGGTTACCACAGCATGCAACGAAGCCCCGCTCTTATCCCTCAGATTCCAAACGGAGAGGTGCCAAAAGACGGCAGAGGGCCATCGTCAAGTCATTTCGCCATTGAACTGTGGTGGGCGGCATTCCCACAGCCACCGCCTCTTGCTGAGAGGGCAAAGAAAGGCAACAAGGCTACCACATGGCTACAGGCGATGGGCCAGTCACGTTCCATGAGAAAAGCAATCTGTGTGCCGAAGGGAGCCTTGGGTACCGTTTTCCCAGGATTTATCTTCCTTTTCAAGCCTAATAGTTCGGTTGCTGAATCTGCCTTCCTGGGCGTTTGACCCAACGTACCAGACCTTGCATGAAGCCAGAGACGAGCCCTGGGCTCCTCCTATATAAATCTGTGTTGCATTTAAAAAATGACCATGCCTCGCCTTACCTCCTGTTATCTGGATATCTAGATATGGAGAGCCATCTGATCGAGCCGGAGCCGGAGTTGGAGCCGGTCGTAATACGCTCACGACCAAAAAGGAGAGCAACCGAAGGTGGCAGTCGTCCCAATGAGCTTGTTGTTGCTGGGGTTGATTTTTCTTCCAGTGAACAGAGCCCGTGCACAACTCCTGGCATCGAAGGCAAGAGCAGTCATGCCGTTCAGGCCCTACTTGTTCCAGTCAAGCAGCAGGAACATCTAGGCTTGATCTCGACTACGTAAGCCCAAATATATATCTGATTCGTTCAATTGATTCTGTCTCATGCTGACTCCAAGACCCAGCGCTCTCATTGTTAACAAAATTATTGGAACCGGAATATATGTATCCCCCCAAGTCGTCTTGTCAGCAACCGGGAGCAAGGGAGTTTCCCTTATGATATGGATAGCTGGTTGTATCATGACTTGGGCCGGGTAAGATAAATCTTCCGGTGATCCCTTGATAAAGTAGCTAATTTCTTAAGCTTATACATATACCTTGAGTATGGCATGCAATGGCCAGTTACGGGTGGCGAACTCTACTATGTATATCTTCATCACCTCTCGCTATTGCGCGAATCCCTCCTCACAGCTGATTATACTTAGGTCGATAGTATCTTCAAAATTCCACGGCGCCTTTTTACGTATATCTTTGCTAGCATGTTCATTTTGATCAATGGTGTACAAGCAAATGCTTTACAATTTGGCAAAGACGTCATTATTGCCGGTTCACCTAGCGGCGCGTCAATAAACGGTAACCTGGAAAAGCTTTTCGCCGTTTTGATAATAACATTTGTTTGCCAACTTCAAGCATACTCGAGAGTTATCTACATTAGGATCAGCAACGTTTTAGCCGCGATCAAAGTCTTTTCTCTACTATTCATAGCTGTTTGTGGACTAGTGGCACTTGGGCACCATCGGGTCATGGCAAGCAACGAAATATTAACAACATACGGAAAAGATTATCTTACCAACGCTTTCTCGTCGGCGTCGAACAACCCGTATGAGTATGGACTTGCTCTTCTCAGTGTTATGCGAGCCTTTCTAGGATACGAAAATGCAAACTTTGTAAGATCATGGCATTACATCCTTCCTAAATACCGCTGATAAGCTGTGTGGGTCCTAACAGAAGTTCGAACGGGGCCTCGAGGCGATGAACGGCGGACATTCCGCCGTGCAGTTATGACAAGTTTTCTTATCACATGTTTTCTGTACATTATGGTTAATGTGGCATTTGTAAGCAAAAATAATTTTCAGCAGCTGTAGGTTCTAAAGCTTATCTAACCTCCTACAGTTTACCGTTTTAACAAAAGACGAGATTATCAACGCGCCAAACACCCTCTCCCTTTTTCTACAAAAGGTCATCCTCGCCCATTCTACGTTACAACTGGCAGCTTACAAGTATTATTTAGGTTTTCGGCGAGTCTCCCCGAGCTACAACTAGCTCAGCAGTCATGGTTGCCTTTTCTGCTGCAGGATCTGTGATCGCCCTCACCTTCGCCAATGTACGAGGTAGGTCCCAGCTCGCAACATTGCAACTTTGTACCACATTATGACTCGAATGCAAACTCATAGCATACAGTGAAACAAGAGATCGCTCGTATGGGATTAGTGCCCATTCCAGAGTTTTGGTCTAAGACCTCGCATCGCCGGACGCCTGCACATGCTTTATTCCTCCACTGGATTTTCAGTGTAATCTGCATCGTTATAACACCACTGAATAATCCTGCTGGCTTCCTTATCATGAGCACACTCTACCCATATCTGCATACGTATATCGGCAGTTCGTCTCTCCACAAGCCTTGCACAACTCATTACTTTTGCTGACCCAGGTCGCAGTTCTCCTTGGCATAGGTCTCCTACGCGCACCATGGATTGAATCCTTCCAAAAGAATGGCGAAAAATGGAAACCCCAGAGTTCCAGGTTGGGGTGGTGGTTGCTTGCTCCTCTAACAGTCATCTATATTCTCTCCAACGCCTTCGTTTTGATCCTGTCGTGGTTTCCCGACAACCTGCAATCGATAACTCGTACCACACAACAGACGCTCCCATATTACACGGGCCCTGTGACGGCCCTTGGTATTATTGGCTTTGGCATTGTGTGGTGGGCTTGGGACACACATATCTTGCCATTCTTCGGATACCATTTTAAAGTGGAAGAGTCCGAAGAATATAGCAACCGATGGAAGATGAATATACTCTGTCTCAATTTTCATGTGAGACCACTTTCTTTGAATCTCTTTCTTTCTACCGTCTGAATTTTGGGACTAACTTGTGTTTCTTCAGCGCATATTGGACAATGGCAGTCTAGCTCGGAGAATAGTGGACTTTTGGAGGCCAGTCATTCGCTGGTTGTGGAAGTATGTTTCTCGAGAACCTGCTGCGTAAATCTTATCTCAATTGACTCCTTTCCAACGGTATCGATTTAGATCCTTAAAGGCTGGAATACGGAAGAAGAATAAATTGCATGATTTGAACTCTGATTGGTCACTTAGTGTCATTGTCAATATACGTGATACATGAGGCCGTCAGATTGATTTCTCTTAGATCAGTAAAGATCAAGCATGATAATTCGCAGTGAGAACACACCCGCCATCACCAAGCTCCAAATTCAGGCAACATTGAAACATCAACATCACAAGTATCTTTCCCTATTCCTGTGAGAAAAGCGTTCGAAAACAAATGATTCTCTGGCCTGATCCTAATACTCAAGTTCATCAAGGCCCACAAGTCTGACCATCTCATGGAGTTGCTGGAGCGGAGTATGAACCAGCCACCTCTCATCGATGAAGTCCTTCAGCTTTGCCATCTTCAGAACACGATACCGGTCCGCGACGACCTGCTCGGGCACAGTCTGCCCCACAGCTGTCCTCGGAAGACCCGTCACTCGCTCTCGCCCATGTAAGACCCTGAAATTGTCCCAAATATAGAGATCGCCCGGCTTAAATACGAATTTGAAAAGGTGCGAATCGCGACACATGATTTCCTGGAAAGTTCGGTACGCTAAGCGAGCTTCAGCAAAGTCGTCGTATCGTGAGAGCAACGAGCCCGTCAAGTGTGGGTGCCATCGAAAACGTTTGATCTGGCCAGGGAAACCAGGATGCATGGTTACGGCAGTGTCCGTAGTTGCTTGGTACATGGAGGGTACGTAGAAATGTGCGACTCGTCCCGTCGCCATTGGCGCTTTGCAGAGTGGTTCGTAAAGGTGGGGAGCTTCCTGCTTGAGAGTTTCTAGAGCGGCAAAGCACGAGACGAATGTATTTGTACTCTCCCCTTCTAGGGCATACAGTCCTTGCACTCTGGCGGGATGTGTGTAGTGAGCGTGGTCAGCATGCGGCAAGAGAAGCTTGTTCGGGTTATAGTTGGGAAGCCCAGCTCCACGCTTCATGTCTGCTTCATGGTGTGAAGCTACGTTGAATGTTTTGTCAGCTCCACGGATAGGATGGAAGAAAACGCTACCAAAGAGCTGCTTCAATACTTTGGTCACAATTGTGTTTTCTTTGTTTCTCTCGCTCTCAAAGTCAGGAGCTGGAAGTCCCACTACTTTGATGATCCCAACCGTTGTGTCCTGTAGTATGGCGTCAAGGACTCGCTCTTTGGTAGCGTTTAGACTCTGCGGTGTGGAATTTTCCGAGAATAAATCTGTGTATGGGACTTCTGGGATCGCCAGTGTATCTGCCAGCCATCCAGTCGGAGAGTCTAAGGCGGGTGCTGTACTAAGATTGCCTCTGGCTGCTACCAGTGGTGCCAGTGTGCGAAGCCATATTGCCGGAATTGAACTTGTGGATCCATCATTCCAAGTCATGTTGACGACTGACTGCGCCCCGGTTCCCGTCAAGCTAATATGGAGTATTTGAGCTTTTGGAATCTTTCGAGAAAAGACGTTGGCATCATCTTTTGAAGGACCATCATCTACTTGCGCATCATGAAGCCACTGTGCATGGAACGCGAAGGTGGCATCTTGAAAGGCAATAGTCACTCCTTCGAGGTTGGGCGCCATCTCTACCCATTTCACAAGGTGTCCAGGAATTCCAGTCGGTACAAACATGTCGCGATCGAATTTTGTATTTGAAGATTCTTGGAAAGTAATATGTTGTTGTTGAAGGTAGCAAGGACTAGAGTGGAAGCAACGAAAGCCTTTGGGAGCACGGAGGCTCGTCTGAGTGAACACTGGTGGGACCAGATATCGCTCAGGTCTAGTGTTGATATTGGCGCCCTTAAACGCAGTACGAAATCGCATTCTCAGCCAGTTTTGGAAAACACCGGAACGCATAGCAACTAAATTAGGACCTTGAGAGATACGAAGAGAAAGTATAGGGAAATGAACGTGCAAGAAGCCACTCAAGAGGCAGCAGATATGGTTCCCAAAGACATTCTCATCCTAGAGCCTCAAAACAAATCAAAGTATTCAATTAGTCGGGTAAAAGCAGTTCGTACACCTGACCGTTATTTACTGGATTGGCATGCATAGGCATCTGCTTTTGGTCTGGGTGGGGTGTCTACGTACGCCCGACATGGTTCTGCATGTTTAGGCCTAGAACAATCATCTGTATCCACAGCCGAGCCATTTCTCTCTCCATTTGCACGCATACCCCAACAGAACGCCCGAAAACCCAATAGCGCAAAAACAAATGGAGCGATAATCGACATTAAGCTATTAGGAAGGAGCCGACGATAGAAGAAGTTTACTCAATCTCTCAATACTCTCGCCCAAAACGCGGATAGGAAAAGCAACCACAGCACACAAAACCCAATATTATACTATCGACGCTTTTTTAATGAATTCACGTTGATAACATCGATATTCTGCTGGCTGACACCCCAAGAATTATCGAATACAGTAAAAATCCCCCAGATATAAAAAGCAGGTTTGAACAAATTGAAAAGCACCAATGCTGGCAACAGGCCATTATCACACGCCACTCCTAACATGAAGAAAATCCGTTTCTGCTCGGAAAGGTGAGCAGAGCTGCCTTACCGGTAATTAAGGGTGAGTAAGGGTGAGTTCAAGGTGACTGGAGTGGATGGATCACGCTCGGAGGGATCCCCTTCTGGCTCTCTTGAGAATCGGTTACCGGTTTCTATATTATCTATGTATAGAACTTTTTACCGGTCGTACTACTTGAGCATGGCCACATCGTACGATTCGGGATTAGGGTATGTGGGTGCGTGTATTATGCGTAACCGAAGGGTGGTTACACGACGAAGTTGTCATTACTAAAACCAATGACAATAACGGAGCTTATCATTCGGACAGCCCTCTTATGACTTACCAAAAGCTGCCTTGTAGGCTGCCTTCTCTTTGGCGACACCCCCGAGGGACGGTGCCTCGTTGACCTTGCCGGCGAGGCTTTTGCAGTCCGCCTTTAAAACCACCTGGCCGCCCCAGAATTGCGTTGGGTCCATTGGGCAGATATAATAAGGCTGTGTCGAATGATATCTGCCCGAGTAGAGTAGTATGGTTACATCGACTAACCACTACGAGTGGTGGACCTAGTCTTTCACAAACCCCCACTTGCCCTTAGAGCTTCAGCATCAGAGAATTAAGTCAATCCTATAATTTTAAGACAGAAATTTTGATCCGCGATCAATTGTACCCCCTTTCTTTCTCCCCAGCCATGACTACCTATGCCAGACGGATTCCCACTAGCCAATATTTTCGGCTTGATCTCCAGGATGAGCTTCCAGAATGCGAGATAAACAGGCGGGATGCAATAAAGAAGGAATTAGAGGCACAGTTTCAATTATGGCAAACCGAGGAGCAATACTGTCGGTATCCATCCGCAGTAACAGTTACCGCGACGCTGATGATTATCCACTTATTATTTAGTGTGGTTAGCAATTCCAGAATGTAATACGATTTCCTTTCTTGGACTCGACTGGTTTCACTGGTCTTGTATTGTGCCAACCTTCAAAGAGTATTTCAATCGGGCTGCTGCGTTTGGATTACTCTCCGAGCTACAGCTATCGGTAATCCGTACCGCGAGGGGTAAAACTCACTTTCGAGAGAGAATAGCTCCAGAAACATGGCTTTACAAGCAATATTGTCAATATGGAATCCGTATTCAAGATTTTGGCGACAAGTTCAAGCAGTATCGTGTTCCATTAATCGAAATTGCGGTTGCACCGAACCAGAATCCAGCCAACCCTGCGTTATTCCAGAAATCCACCCATGCCATAGTATCGCAAATGCTCCCTGAGCGCACTTCCTCCGTCCGGGTTATTATCTTTCCCCAAACGAGATACTCATTCATTGAAGATGAAGTAGCATCCCTACCTTCAACTTGAAGCCCATTTGTCTAATATATTACGCAGATCTTTCATGCTCTTTATCCGTTACCCGAGGAAGAAGTCAAACTTATGGCCCATTCACTATTACATCGCTTTCAAGCACATAACGGCTATCATAACGTCTTTCCTGACCCGTTCGCGGATTACTTTGTCCAGAAATCCCACGACTCTCGCGATTATTGTTATTTTGCGGCAATGTATCCTGTCATCGACTTTGAGTTTGTCGTCGACTACGAAAAACGCAAAATATCGGAAAGATTCGTTACATCGATGCAACGACAAACCCTAAAAGAAAGTAAAGATATTCCCTTAATATCGCAATGGAGATATTCGAGGAAATTTGATTTTGCGGAAGAGAGTACCCTCAGAACCGAGTCATTCCAAGGCGATAGCTGCTCCGAAAGGATTCAAAGCGCCCGGGCCTTATTCGAGTATGCGTGCGGCGACCATGATACAACAGAACTCGATCGCCGTCAAGTATCCATAGAATTCCATGGATCAAAGCCACTCCGGCAAACGCATCTACTTGTTGTAGATCCTCTTTGGCTGATAGTCTTCCCTGATGCAGGTACAATACACATCCATCTTGCAAATCATCTGGGTGCTGAGTTAAGCTAAATTGCTTCAGACACAATATGCGCTTTCAGAAACGAAAGTATGGTCGACCACTTCAGGGACATATGGGGAAATTCGATCAACCCGCAGGATTGGGCTCAGGTACTTGTTCAGATGGTAAACAAAGCGGATAAGGGTATGGGAAGCTACGAGCCAACTTATCGGAAGAGGCTATCAAGTTTAGTATGCCGTAGTCCTTAGATTTTTTCCAAGTCAAAGCATTTACAACTAAATCTGAACTAACAAAACCACTCCCAGCAATACCAGATCCAATCTTTTACAGACCGTCGCTTGATCAAAGATCTGATCAAAAGTTTGAGCGAATTTGTGGCCGAATTAACGATACTACTCGATCCTCTACAAGCACAAATAAAGTGTCTCCAATCCTGGAAGCAATACCAACAAAAGTCTCTGTTGACCAAATTACCGCCAGTAAACAATACATTTGACGATGCGATTAAAATGAGAGATGTGCACCTTGAATCCCTGAAACGGTTATTAGATCGAGCAAGGGAGTTACAAGCCCTAGTAAGTCCGACTCGAACTCGTCCCATAACATAAAGGCTCTAATATTGTGGAAGCTTTTCCAACTCAGCAACATAGAAACAGCGAGTCTACAGTCCGAGATAGCAATTCAGATGGCAAAAGAAACACAAGTTCAGGTGGATCTTGCTAAAAGAAATGAATCTCAGAATAAGTCTATTATGGTGTTCACAGTTATAACGGTTATCTTCCTCCCCCTTTCATTTTTCACCTCGTATTTCGGTAAGTTATTTTGTTCATTACATGTTCTTAGGTCACCAAGAAGATCTAATTTATTCACTTAGGCATGAACACCGTCGACATCAGGGCGATGAATGCTGATCAAAAGGTTTTCTGGAGCATTGCAGGACCAATATCAATTGCTGTAATCTCTACTGCGTTCGTTATTGCTTTCTACGGTCGCATGGAGGAGCATTATTTCCGACTTGGTCATCAAGCTAAGAAGAAACTTTCGACGTCAACCGCGTAGACCACTCTTGCGTAGCTAAAACGCCTAGCAGAAAACGTGAGCTAAATTATACATAGGTTAAACAATTCATGAGGCTGAGGCGTTTTGTAATAGGTCCCTTGATCAAATTGATTGTCATATAACCATGAAAAGAAAATTGGTCTACTCAAGTGCATGTCTTATGGTACGAGTATGCGCACGAGCTGACCAAGCCGCCCTAGTCCTCCGAGCTGCATGATGCTAGTCTTGCGGGTGTGAGGTGTGCACCGTTCGACCCTACAGTCCCATGAGCTTTTCTCATAATCAAGGTGTGGTAACAAATGATCCTACGAGGCTATTCAGGGCGCAAGTAAGAAAACAGGCAGTTTGCTTAAGAAGCCGAAGCTTACCGCCGCTGAGTCTGCCACCGGAGAGCCTTCCAATAAAGAGCCAGTTAGTGAGCCTGCTACCCTCGAGTCCGTCAACGATCCGGCTATCACCAAACCTAATACAATGCGGCGAGGAGGAGTAGAACGAGGACGTGATCATGGTGGAGTGTAGGCAAAGACCACAGAGGGTCGTAGTCCCTACCCCAGAACAGCCTTAGAGTCCATCTCAGGTAACCTACTGGTATTCCACTACCCGCTCACCAAGACCATGCCCCAACTCCCTCACCAATCGCTCGTCGCTCGGCGTCCATTCCAGCTGCGGCAAAGCGTCCACATTTAGAATCGGATTCTCCGCCTGGAACGCTGCCCTTACTGTATCCGGTCCCGGGGTACTCGCAAAAGTACTTTGACAGTTGCTGACACCTCCGGGGTGACCGTGAGGCTCAACAAGAAGCCCAGCACAGGCAATGTCTGGTCGCAATGCTCGTCTCTCTCGTACAAGACCACGCCGTCGATGATGCAGAACAGGGTGATCGTCTGGGCCAGCTGCCGTACCAGCCAGCCGAATAGTTTCTCCAGCCCATCAATCTGGCCTTCATGCAGGCTCGAGATGATCTCAGGTTGCAGCAGTCGCATATCGAAGTTTTGTTCGCGAAGCAGCTGGCCTATGACGCTGAGGAGCATGGCGCGACCGCCGATGTACTGGCCAGCTTCCATAGGGTCGATGTGTCGACCGCAGAACCACTGTATCGACATAAACCGCTCTTTGGCATGGAGGGCCTCTGCCATGGTCGCGCAGAAGACCGACAGCGGGGAGACTTCGGCGATGGTTTGGGGAAGGCGAGAGGCCCACTGAACGAGGAGCTTGGTCGAGGAGGTAGACACGATCCAGTTGCGGAACAGCGGCGTGTTGATAATCTACTCGGCTTGGGCCCGTTGCTTCGCCGGGAGTTCTTCTTTCTTGTCAAGGATGAAGGCGATGTCGACGTAATCGAGGTCGGGCGTGTCGACTATTCTCTGCAAAGCTTCTTGGCTGATGCACATGGGTGTCTGTGGCTGAAGGGGAGGTGCCCATGGACTAGGCAGCATCGGAGATACGGAACGCAGTCTTTGATTCTCGATTGCAAGGTACATGTTCATTTGCTGGACGGCTTCTAGTTCTCCTGTAGACGAGCCATCAGAGGTTAGAATGAGTGCCTCGAAAGGGGAGGCGAGATTAGGTGAGGACTAACTTCGATTCCGTTCAATAGCTTGTCTTGTGCTCTCACGTGTTCTGCCAACAAGTTCTGAATCGCGTTGATCCCGTTGGCCATTTCCTGCTATTTTTCGGCCACCTGCTTTATCATCTTCTGGGTCTCCTGAGAGTCTTAAACAGCCACCGATGTGTTAGCTTCGGAGTTCTTTCAGTGGGCCGCATCGAAGACTCATCGGTTGCGGAGAGGCATACACAGATGAGCTTGATGAATGTGCGACTTTGTCGCTTCACCCATCAGCTTTGTGCTTGTTATGTTGATCCCCCCAAGGCTCTTCAGGAGTCCCATTCCATATTCATCTCTCATCGCGATAGCCTTGGCACCCTTCAGAACTTCACGTGTCGATTATAACCTGTTAGCTCTTCCCATACAGGATGTGCCTGGCGAGGGAGAATCGAAATGGCAACAAGGGACTTACGCTCGTTACTTGTGAAGAATCCGATAGCTTGTTCGATTGCGGTCAATGTTGTGACAGTCAATTCCACGGACATATTCCTGATGTTCGTGTCTCCGGGGAAGGTCCCCAGAAAGAGCTCGACGTCTGAGAAGATTGGAATGAGACTCTCAAAGCCTTCGAGGACCTGGTTTCGTACGCTTGCAGCCTGCTTGGCGGCCTGGGTGATAGCAGCTAGTCAGTCATGCGCGTTGGCTTTATCATGGGTTCTTTTAGCAATGTTCAGTAACAATTATATCTTACATCTAGGAGAACTCCCACCGCGCCCAACACCGGTGTCGAGTATGGATTGTTTGGAGCAATATCAGATGCAGTCTGAGCCACCGCAGCTAGGGGAGCGACATTGTCAGCAGCTTTCCGTCTGATCTTTCGCAACCATCCAAGCGGGCCAACTGCCTTCTGGTATTCACTCCGCGCCAGTTCGAGCGTGTCATAGATATCATCCCAGTCCCCTTTATCACGGATGCTGTAAGGTGTCTGGGACCGTCTTTTTGGCTCTGGCGTAGCTATATTAGATTTGAACTTGATCAAGGCTGCATGGAATATGGCATTCCAGAACAGCATTGCCTTCGTGTCCGTCCACGCTGGTCTCGGCGGCGGCGAGTTGACTGTGGACGGGGGACCCGAGCCCGGCGGGGGATATGAAGCCGGAGATGGATACGAACTCGACGCCGCGAGAGAGTCATTGTTTGGGATTGGTACCAAGGCCTGGTTATTGGGAACGTATTGATTAGACGTGTTATCCCAGTGAACAGGGAGATTTACAAACGCCGGATGGAGCGCTGGAAGACGATTTTCGATGAACCCGATTGTCAGTGGCCGCTGGCTAGGTCTGGGTAAGGAAAAGTTGGGATCCGCCATACCGGAAGGCGCTGCGTGGTATTGAAATGCCTTATCTTCTCCAAAATGTAAGCTCACTTGAAAAGACCTCAATTGACTGCTAGCTGGCGCCGGGTTAGGAGGGATCAAAGTACCAGCCGAGCCTCATGTGCCGAACTTGCAGCCGGCTCGTTGAAGTGAAAGATTCGGCATGTATGACGCACGAATGGAATTCAATGTCGAGCGTCGAATGTCGAATCTCGTGTCTGCTGGTCGCCAAATCTGGACGGTACTCAACAGGTCGACCCCAAACTGAATCTAGGTGGCTTGCAAGCGGACCGTAGAGGCAGCGTCCACCGCTATCCGACGATGTTTTTATATGCAGATGTTGATGCGCTAGCACACCCTGAGAGCGGCAATTTCTGGCCAGCGTAGCAGAGCCGTGTGACCACGTGTGTCCAGGCCTGGTGAAGCCAGTGGATATCGTTTGCTCAGCCTCAGCCTTCACGGGCCTTCACACCTTCGCGAACAGATTCGGCCCCCTACGGTTTTATTAGACGAGCATACAGGCTTCCTCATGTCGTGGAACGCAGAAATGTTCAGCTCGAACCCTGCGAAGGCACGAATTGAAATTGAGAGGCTGCTGACGGACGAACTGCAGAACCGCTTGCCCCTCGGGGATGGCACCTTTGCAAAACTACTGTACTCGAGGGTGACCCGCCTCTTCTGGTGTAGCAGCAAAAATTGGGTTGATCGCAAATTGCTCCGGCGAGGCTCTGCTGTCTGCGCGGCGGGAATCATTTATTGTTTTCATCTCTCCACACTTCAGCCAATGCATTTTTCAGATTTCTCTTCCAGGTCCTTTCTCGTCTTATATTCTTGCTGCAGCCTTCTCGACATTTTTGTTGGATCTCTGGAGCTAAGCTTCTGAGTCGCGTTTCTTTGTCGACAGACTCTAGTCGAGACTGCAGCACATGTCGTCCAACGACACCACCGAGACCGAGGGCTCAGATGGGGCTGCATGGGATCCGGCTAATCCCGAGTCCAAAAAAAACATATCCAGACCCGATGTCTGACATCGAACAATACAGAACGATGGAGCAATTTCTTTACAAAAACCGAAAAAAGTGGGAAATGGAAACAGGCGGGCCTGAGATGTGGGGCATGCAACAGGTGAGAAGTGCGGGGAATCGTAAAGGTAGGACACTTGGGGATGGGCCTTGGAATTATAGATGGACGCCGTACTCGTTCCCACATTATAACCGACCAAACCCTTTCGATCTTGCTCATCAGGGCATAGACGTCCCTGGTGATGCAAGCGAAATGGATGAGTTTGACATCGCCATTGACTTTGGTGCCGCTAGGGACAGGATTCGCAAGAACTTCGAATGGGAAATGGATCGAATCTTTTTGGCGGAGGAAATGGGTATCCGCAGGCGGACGAAAGCGGAAGGGAAGAAGAGCGAGGAGTTGAAGAAGGCGGAGGAGGAAGAAAAGGCCAAAGCAGATGAGCAATCGGCCCGCCCAACATGTGCTCAGCTCAGGTTAAACCGAGTGGATTGGTTCGCCTTCTGACGCCTCTCTCACTTAGAGGAGAGGGACTTGTGTATTATCCATATTCTAATAGGAGAGCCCGTCGTTAATGACGACGTTGGAACAGGCTGGTATGGACCCTCGGGACGCCGTGTTCGCAAGGCCGTCAAATCACAATATCCCCAGGCATCTCCATCATTAGCATCAGGGCTAGCACCACTTCCCGAAAGAATCCGAATACAATCTACTTCCCTGCGTAAAATCCTAGCCAGAATCATCGGATCAGAGGCACTGGAAGTAGCCGATACGAATTCGCCGGCAGTTGTCTTAGTCAGGCCATTCAAGGCGCTATTCTACGGGGAACAAGCACTGCGATCCTGGTGCACTAGCTTGGAGGAGAAGTTCGGGAAAATCACCATGGCTACGGGGCATGGTCCAGCTGAAACGACAAGTCCTGAACAGGGGAACGACTCGAATCCAGGTCACGATTTGTCTCAAGCGGACAAAGTGCCCGAAAAGCCAACGACGAGTGTGTCGCAGTCGATTATAGAGAAGGTCAAAGACAAAAATAAAGATAAAGAAAGTGTTGGCCATGACGACGATCAGTGTATAAAATTTAAATATTTGACTTGAATAAACTTTGTAGCTTAATTCAATTCAAGGCTTTTTGAACCTTATTCAAATCAATTTAAATATAATTTAAATATAATTTAAATATAATTTAAATAATATATTATATAATATTGTATATACAAAATGACAAAAATTGTTAAATTAAGATTATCGAGATATTATAAATAACTTCGATTGCATTAAAATTTAACCTAATTTGATAAAATATGTTACTTATCGCTCGGCTGATAAAATATTATAAATTCTATTTTTTTGTTATTATCAATTTATAATAAATTATAAAATTATATAAAAAAATATTAAAAATCAATAAAAATTAAAAATCAATAATTTAAAATTATATTTTGATTTCTAAATTTTTGAAATTTATTAAAACCCAAATCTAATATAAATTTATTATAAATATATCTATTTTCCTCGACGATTTATTTATTTTTTATTATTTAAAAATTTATATTAAATTAATATTTCGTTTTATTAGAAATTTTCTATTTATAAATTTATTTAAAATATCTTAAAATAGATTTCCCCGTAAACTAATTTGGGAAAATAATCTTAATTATATTTTAGAATTTATTAAAAAATAATTGAAATTATTTAAAAAAAATTATATATCGAAAATTTTTAATTTTTTATATCCAAATCCTATTTTTATAATTAATTATCGAATTATTATTATCAAATATTTGATAAATAATTACAAATAATTTTTATTAATTTTTTTAAATAAATTAAATTAATATTTTATAAAAAAATATAATAAAATCAAAAAATAAATTATATTATTAATAATTATATTTAATATATTAAAGTTAAATATAAACTAATTGTTTTAATTCTAGATTATAATATAAATTCAAATAATAAATTATTTTTAGATTTTTTTTAATATTTTTTTTAAATTAATATTATTATAAATATTAATTTTTATATTAAATATATTTGATTCATTTTTAAACTAACCAATTATAATCGATCGTTTTGTATTTTAAAAAATTTAAAAAAAACCTAAGACCTCCTTTAAAATCTTTGATAAAAAAAATATTCAAAAGAAAATTTTTAAATTTTATTATTAATAATAATATTTTTTTTATAATTATTTACTTCCTAGGATTTAAAAATATTATTATATATCTCAAAAAATAAATAAAATATAATCTATAAATAAAAATAAAAATTTATAAAAGTTTAGAAGTCTTTTTGTAATTTATAATTAAATATTAAAAAAAAAATTGGATTTAATTTTCAATTTCAAAAAATAAAAAATTAAAGATTTTTTAGTTAATCAAAAAACTTTTAATAGAAATTTTTTATTAATATTTAATATATAAATTATATTAAATCAATAAATTTATTTAAACATTATTTTATAAATATTAAATATTATAAAAATTTTATATTGAATTTTTATTAATTTTTATAAATAATTATATTTTTGATAAAAATATAAAATTATATATTTTCCTTTTAGGGATAAAAGATCTTAAAAATAAATATTTTAAAACTTATTTAAATAAAGTTTTATTAGAATTATTAAAAAAATTCGATATAAAATTCGAAATTATTAAATAAATTAAAAATATTAATTTTATTTATTTTAATATTTATTAATAATTTTTTATAATATTATCCGAGATAATATTTTTTTTAATAATATTTTTATTCAAAAATTCAAAAATTATTATAATTTATTAAGAATTAAATTTTATAAAAATATAATTTGTATAATTTATATTTTAAATTTTAATATTTAAGATATTTTAAAAATTATTATTAAAAACAAATATAATTTATTTAATAATAATATTTCTAATATCGAAAATAATAAAAATAAAAATATTATTTGTAAATTAATTTTTTTAATTTTTTAATTAATATAATTTTTAATAATTTATTTTAAATTATTTACTTTGGAAGCGAATTTGAAAAATTATAATTGTTTTTAAATATAACCAAGAAAATATCCATTTTTTAAAAAAGTAAATATTTGTTATAGATATTTAAAAATCTATTATATCTTAGTTAAATTAATATTTTTTATTAATTTTTTTATTAATTTTTATTAATTTTATATATATATTTATTAATTCAATATTAAATCAAAAAATATAATAATTTTTTATATATAATATAATTAAAAATTTTATTAATTTTTGGTCTATTATAAGAATTATAATTGGTTTTTCAAAATTAAAGATTTTTAAAAATAAAAACCTATTATTAATAAATAATAAAATCAATTATTTACGAAAAATTTTAAAAATCCTTGAGATATTCGTTAAAATTATTATTAAATTTCAGACCAAAGTTTATCCGACGGTTTATTATATAATTCCTAAAATTTATTCTATTTATAAATATTTAAATAAAATTAAAAAAAAATTAAATATAAATTTAATTTTTAATTTTTAAAATAATTTATTAATATTTTATCAAAAAAAATTATAAAAAATATATTTATTAATTTTTATTAAATAAGATGCGAATTTCAATAATACTATTAATAAAAATATATCAAAACTACAGAAATATTATTCCTGTAATATTTCTATTAATAAAAAAATAAAATTATTTATATAATTTTATTATTAGATCCTCGAATTAAACAAAAAGGCTTAGAGGATATCAATATTATTTCGGGGCAAGCTATAAATATATATAATAAATTTTTATCCGAATATATGAGGTTAATTTATTTTATATATTTTTTTTATTAATTAAAATTAAAATAATTTATTAATATTTATTAAAAATAGATTAAAAATTTAATATATTTTAGTTTTATCTTTTTTATAATAAATAAAAAAATTAGATATTTATGAGGATAATTTTAATGAATTTGGGATATATATAGAAAATAATAATAATAAAAAAATAAACAAATTATAAAAATATTTAGAAAAAAAAAAAACAATATTAAAAATA
>Ga0247778_1000349_pt1 | contig 70159 bp, 65 predicted proteins | sample UWRJL049202B5_FD_179939 | JGI IMG/M metagenome (GOLD analysis project Ga0247778, IMG submission 179939) | Plant litter microbial communities from Arlington Agricultural Research Station in Wisconsin, United States - UWRJ-L049-202B-5 | ecosystem: Environmental > Terrestrial > Plant litter >... | reverse complement strand
CAGCACCCTCGAAACCCTCCCCCCAACCTCCTTATACGCAAACGGCGCCTGTCTACAAGACAATACACCAATCAGCAAATCCAACCAAACTAAACTTAGACCTCCAAAAATGTATATCTCAAAACTCACGGCACAACCTCACACTCCTGCAAAAGCATCCCATGCGCTTCCCCACCCCTTAAAACCCCATCAACAACGGCTCTCGCGCCCACAGCCACAGTACGGCCGAGAATCCGCTTGATGGCAGTAAAAATCGCCTGTCCAACATGAAATCCCGGAATAATTCCCAGATTAGTACCACGACACCAGCCCGGTGTGGGCATCGTTATCACCACTTTCGAAGCCGGGACGCGTTTCGCTAATTCAACGACGAATAATTGACTTAGTAACTTAGACGTGCCATAACGATCGAAGATATCGTAGCCCCTGGGCGTGTCGAAGGAGTGGAGGAGGGGCGTGCTGGTTTGTTCGTTGAAGGTTGCCCAGAAGGAGGTTTCAGATTAGACCCAGACTAGGCAGCCCAGTTCGTTGGGTTTAGATTTGGATTTGGGGTTGAGGATTGGGAGGAGGAGGATGGCGAGGAGAGCGGTGGAGAGGAAGTTTACTTGGGTTGTGTCTTCGTGGCCGGTGGATGAGCTGGTTGTGTAGATTTGTTTCATTACTCCTGCGTTGAGGACTGCGATATCTAGGCTTGGCAATCCCTTTATGCGCTCTACAAATGTGGTGATGGATTCGTAAGATAACATATCTAGTTGCCATACTTCTATACTTAGATCGCTGGAATCACGACCAGATAGTAGCTCCGCGCGGGCATTCTGGCCTTTGACTTCATCTCGGACGGCGAGGATGAGCTTGCTGAGACCGTGGTCTAGGAGTTGCCGCGCGATTTCTAGACCTAGACCTGTGTTGGCGCCTGTTACGATGGCGGTTTTCCCTGTGAGGCTGATGGCGGGTGGTGGAGGGACGGTTAGGAATAGTTGCCGGTAGAGGAAGCGGCCTATGGTTGCGTTCTTCTCTGCTTCGGCAAGTGTGGGAGTTTCTGTGGCTGCCATAAGGAAGTTGTCGGTGGCTCCGTGAATTGAGGATCGTGGGTAAATCGCCCGAATATCTTTCTCTCTTTCTTTATTTTCCCCATATGCTATGTGCCTTATGCTTACAAGTTGCTGTGCCGCTTATGTTGGTCCATCATGGATATTAATGGATTATGCTCTTGTGATTGGCGGAGATGACTATCCAACCAACAACCCAACATCCTGCTCCATCCTCCCCAATTACCATCCAAAGCATTATATGTAAAAGCTGTTGATGATCTAGACGCAGCAGAAAATGGCTTCCGAGAAACTTTGTCTTCTTAAATGTCGGCTGGTTCTTTCCAGGTGTGATTGCTTCCTGTTACGATTTGCGAAGTTGCAGAGGATACAATTTGATAAGTAGCTAAGATATATCTCAAAAATGGCAAATACTTCGGCTATGGCCACAAATTAGAACGACAATACAGAAAAATAACATGAAAACGGAAGACTAAAGAAAAGGTAAACAGACGGCGTGGCTGCCAGTCTGTCGTGTAGCAATATGGCTAAAGCTGAAATTACCAGAAGTGGCGAACTACGAGATAGGCAAGTGAATCTGGCTGTCGGAAAAGAATACAGAGTACCTGAATCTTGATTTTCACAGAGTCTCAAGTTCCAGAATGTACGAGATTTTGGACGTTGTCATTTGTAGCACTTCCACTTGGAGTCCTACTTTCTCAGTAAACAGCAAGAATGTGGAAAGGCATACAATGGTATCTCAATCAACCAAAGACAAGAAATCAAATGGCGGTCACTAGATATTGATATGATCGCGGGGGAAACTGATCCCAAGGAAAGTGGAAAGGAGGTACAGTACTTGCACGTGAGCTACACGTGAGCTCGAAGAAATCTCGATCGATCGATCTCTGTCGTCAGCCAATAATGCGGATCTTCCCTCAGCTGCGGCTCAAGCCCGTCAAAACGGAACAAGAGAAAATCTCATTCGTGGAGGGAAATTGGTGGATCGAGATTTGTTGATCGCGGTTCCAGGTTTCTGAAAATCCATGGCATGGTTGGCGGCTATGACGCCACACTCCGGCAGGTGCGCACCGCCACAACTGCCAGAAGGGACAGAAGACTCTTTCGCTCACGCGTCAAGTTTCTCCATCTCGTCACACAAAAACGTCTATTGGTGCAAGTGAGCCAGTAGAGTGAGGGGAGAGTTGAGCAACGAGGCCCCTGCTGTGGCTCAAAATCCCTGCTGTCAGACGAATGTGAGAAGCAAGGAACCTGGAAGCTGGAGTGACCACTGGGTTGTGAGGCAGATGTGAAAGGAGGTCGACGTCACAAAAGAAATGAGCATTATGTATATGCTTCCACGCCGCCGTTTTTCTTCCCTCTTTTCCTTTTCAATACTTTTGGATTGCATCGACCTTCTCTTACCAGCTCAAATTTAATTTCTTCTTCGGAGAGCAGGTCTTCCAACATACTCCCAAATTTGACATCAACAGCAACGGTGTTGAAGTAAACACTGCAGCCACTCGGGCAAAACACCACAAAAATGGCATTAAATCCGACTCAGAAGTCCCCTGAACGGGCATTTGCACTTCAAAAATACTTGCTTCTTCACTCTCAGCACGACGCTCTTCAGAAGCATCTCAATCAAATCACCACATCTCTTCCAACAACAGCATCTACATCGCCCTCGGGGTCACCTGATCGGTTCCGCGAGGGGTCAATTTCCTCCTCGTCTGGATCTGAGGACAGCTTCATGTCTTCTTCACCTCCACAACAAATTCGCCAGCAGAATCGTAGTGGTAGCATCCCAACTCCAACTCAACGTCCTGCTATGCGGAAACGGAGATCCTCTCTACCGGCGGTCATCAATGAGAGCATTTTGGAAGAGATCGAGGAAGACGAGACGAAGCTGAAGGATGTCAACCAGCAAATCAAGAGCACTTTGACAACTCTTCTCAACTGCGAGAGTGTTAGGGGTGATCGAAGATATAGGAACTGGGTCCAAACCAGGCTGTTAGATACAGAGAAGGAGCTGAAGAAGGGCCGGAGTCGAAGCTCTGAGAGGAGGCAGAGTGAGGATATGACATTTTAGGAGCGATAGGACGTCAATATGGAGAACGTCAATATGGGAAATTGTACTGGAGTTTTGGGCTTGGGATGTCGGCTTTTTGAAAGAACTGTACTATTAAGATACCCCAGACTGTTTATCAACAGCTCTCTTTCAATTCATGATCACTATATAAAGCTATTTTTGAAAGTCTGACTGATGATGGTGATTAACAATCAGAACGGCAACTTGAAGACTTCGCAATCTCACATACCCGAACAGTGCCACCTCTTCGGGATAACCTGAATGTTCGGCTTGGATGGCTCCTTCCGTACGGGCGTACGCGTGCGACTAAAACAGCAATGCCCTGAAACGGAATACCTAGCGCAGCAGGTGATAGTCTTGAACTCAAATTTGAAGACGCCTTTGTTCAATTCCCAAGCTCAGCCCCAAAGCTTCCTAACGAACTTTAATTTTTTTCGTTTTCTCTGCTGTTTTACACCCACGGCAAAAGAGCAAGCTCCCAGAGCAGACAAAGCAATCTCCACGTGATCTAATACAAGGGGCTAATCGGGGGTCTAATCGAAGTCCGGGCGCTATCTTCACATGCCGGTGAAGCAACTGACGTCTCACGACTCTCGAACTGCAGAACGGGCGGCGCAACATCCGTTCTGCAGCCACAACTTACTCTGCAGTGTACCCCAGCTGTGGGTCATAACCGTCCCAAGATGACTTCTCAAACACTGTTGTCCTGTAGGTACAAAAGTCGAAACATTCTCCTTTCCGCCTCACTACGTCCGTAGATACTTTCACTGTTCATTGATTTCTCTCCGTTGCCGATTGCGCTCGCTGGGTAATTATTTCTCTGTCGACCATCAACTGTTGCACGAGGCTATACCCCTCAATGATTTCAATGGCGAGTACATGCGAGACCGAGAAGGTTCCTGCGACGCAGAAGAGTGCTTTCTTCTCGTTCATCAAGGTACGTCCTCTTTACAACCCCCTCAAGACTTCCAGCCAGCAAGGCTGATTTTACCTACAGTCAATCGCAACCTTCAAAGGCGATCTTGCATCCCTCACCGCCCCTCCTTTCCTCCTCTCCCCGCAATCAATCACCGAATACAGCGCCTACTGGGCCGAACACCCAACCCTCTTCGTCGCGCCGGCACACGAAGATGATGCTCAGAAGCGAGCCCTGAGCGTTTTGAAGTGGTTTATTAGCACGCTGAAGCAGCAGCATAGTAATAAGGATGAGAATGGAAAGAAGAAGAAAATGAAGCCTTTGAATCCGTTTTTGGGAGAGCTGTTCTTGGGCAAGTGGGTTGATAGTGCGGGCACAACTGAGTTGGTTAGTGAGCAGGTTAGGTGGGTGTTGATATCTAGGGGAAGATGGCGTAGTGCTAATTGATTCTAAAGCCATCATCCTCCTGCTACAGCCTTTAATGTTTGGAATAACGAGCATGGAATTCGAGTACGTTCACATATACCTCATAGATATTCTGGATCTGACATTCTCTGCAGTTACAAGGTCATATCGCACCCAAAGTTTACTTCTCTGGCACAGTCCATATTGATCGGAAAGGCTACGGAACCATGCATATCGATAAGTACAACGAAGATCACCTAATAACCATGCCGAAAGTGCACGTCGAAGGCCTGATGACCGCATCCCTCGCCCCTGAATTATCAGGAACCTCATATATTCGAAGCTCCTCTGGTTATACCACAAAAATCGAATACTTTTGCAAAGGTTGGATCAGTGGGAAGCGGAATTCTTTCCTCGCTACGATGTTTCATGACGACAACGAAAACGAGCCGATTTATGTTGTAGAGGGGCAATGGAATGATACATATGTGGTTAAAGATGGCAAGACCCAGAAGATTTTAGAGAAAGTCGACGTCAACACATACTGTCGGACACCTTTGACAATAGCACCCCTCGAGCACCAGAGCCATTTGGAGTCGCGTCGGGCATGGAAGCCCGTTGTGGATGCTATCAATAAAGGGGATATATTTGCCGTTGGTCAGGAGAAGTCGAAAATCGAGAACGAGCAAAGAGAATTACGGAAACAAGAAAAGGGCGAAGGTCGGGAGTTTCCCAGGCGGTATTTCACTCTTGCCAAGGAAGATCCAGTGGGCGAGAAGCTCGCAGAAGGGTTAAAGGATACGTCGATGAAGGGCGAGATGGATGCTCACCATATGATATGGCTTTGGGACGAGGAAAAGTATCAAAGGCTGCAGAACAGCCAGAAAAACGGGATCAAAAGTCCTACTCACTCAAGATTTGATTCTGGCGTTGCTTTGAATTTGGATACGGAGTCAACGGCATGAATCACTAATAGCTGTTTGGAGTCTTGGGATAGAGATCGTAGACTTGGGAGATAGAAGATTCTGGAGTTTGGATACCTTTGCTTCAGGGGATACCATGGTCATGTGGAAAGGGGGGCCTAATCATCATGGGAATTGCAAACGCCGTGTGAACCCACACTCGCAATCAGTACAGTCACTAGTGAATGTGCACCCACACATTTTTCGTCATAACGCACGACCCATGACCTTGCATTCCAAGTGGATGCTTTTTCTCTTTGTTTGCTTGTTTGCAGGGTTGCAGTTTCTAGTTTTGGTGGGGTTGACGCAAGGCTGAACTACGTCATCGAGACCCCTCGCTCCTGCCAAGGCTTAAGTTCGCATCCCCTAAACATCTATATAAGGACCCCTTGAACTTGCCAGCATCTGCTCTTCAACAAGTCCAACCTTTTACCTTAATAATAAACTCATACTCATCTTCCATCAATCAAAAACAACAAACATCAAAATGTCTGACAAGAACACTTCCACTCTCCAGTCCTACGTCGACTCTGCTTCCGGAGCAGTTCAGTCTGCTCTTGGTTCCTTTACTGGCTCTACCGCTGACAAGGTAACTTTCTCCCCTTGCAAACGTCTACTTATTATCTAGCTAACAAAAGTCAAACAGAATGCCGGCGAAGCCAAGAAAGACGAAGCAGCAGTAAAGAACGACCTCTCCCACGCCACTGCAAAGGTCGGCCCTCTCTCCGCTTCCACTTCAGGCGCGGTCACAAAGGACGACCCCAACCGTCAAGAGGGGGCCTGGAACCAGACTGTGGGTTCTGCTAAGGAGGCTGTTGGTGGATTTGTTGGCTCTGAGGTTCGTTCTTTCCTTTCCCTCCCTCACCCCTTCGCAAACACTCAAATTCCAAATACTGGAAATGATGAAGAATCCTTGCTGACTTTTGACTAAACAGGACCTCAAGCGTGCAGGTGCCCAGCAAAACGCCGAAGGCAAGGGCCAAGAAGCCCAAGGCCAACTCAACGACTTCGGCTCCGGCATCGCGAACCGCGTCTCTGGTGCCGTTGGAGGCGCTGTTGCTGGCGTTACCGGTGATCGGGAGGCACAGTTAAAGGCACAGGAACAACATGATGTTGGCAAGACGCAGCAGCGGGGTGCCGAGGCGGATATTCAGAAGCAGAATGCTTAGATGAATGACAAGATGTGATACGAAGGTTTCTTTTGTTTGGGTTGTATGATAGGTTGATACCAGTGGGATGACTTGGAATGGGATGCATGCATGGCTTTGCTAGAGCAGAGAGCTCGCAGAATGATATACCCCTTATTGATACCCCTTGCTTCTAGATTACTTTGGTGACTTGTAATTTTGTTGAGATGAGATGGAGTTTTATCTAGTGAATTGCAAGTGCTAACTTTATTCCTGCTGTGTCTTCTTTCAAATTATATAAAATACCTTACTAACCCTCAGAGGCAAACTTCTATAGCATCAAGCAGAAATTCAACGATTTTTTGAGGAGGCAGCAAAAAGTTTCACTTCTCGAATTCAAGCCCCAAGATCTGAAAGCAAGAAAATTTTGCATCACCTCAATTGTAGCAAAGGAAACTCCCCGGGCAAGGAAGATTCATGCTCTGCTGTCAAGAAGTATTCACTGTCAATACCCGAGATGAAAGTTCTCCATCTAAGAATAGCAAGACAGCGCAAACCCAATTTGCTCGAAAATATTTTGATCCAGCGAGACGTACGATAATCTTGCGGTTACCTACCTTGTCCCTCAGCTTTTCAAGAACAGCTCACTTTCTTCTTGTTGGGCAGGTCCTGAAGGAGAGGAAGGGGTGTTATACATTCTTTCTGCGTCGGGGCTTCTGAAATTATGAAGTGTTCATAAGTGAATCTGAACATTTCCCCGTTCGAGAAGTTTGTGCTTCCCTTCTACCAAAAAAGCTCAGAATATTTAAACAATCATTCAAAACCTTGAACGAGTTGGCATCAGAAATGTCGTTACCGGCCTAATGTCGACAATACGGAGGAGGGGTAGAGATACATCCAGGGTTTCTTATCACGGGAGCTTATAGACTACATGTTCTGTTCGTAAAAAATTTGGCCCGAATACTTTAAGTATCTCGTGCTATTTCTTTGCTGTCGAGTGGATATTTGTTGTCAATGAAAGCTGAAATTTCTCATGTAGGAATTGAAACTGGCAGAGAACGTGGAATGAGATACTTCTTCAACGATATTTGATGAATGAAAGGTAGAGGCGATCACTAACTACTACCATAGCTTCTCCGGCCCTTACGTCTTCCATCTGTAGCTGCAATTATTACTTTCCCGACGGGCTTGGTGATGTGAAATGTTCATTATATACCAAACTTGTCTGATAACCTGTGATAATCAAGAGTGGCGAAGTGTCCTTAAGTGAATGAAATCAAGATCCCATTAGAAGCGTGCCATGCTCGGGATATTTAAAGAAATGTTCATGATATCGAAGTGAGTCAACATCAAGGGGATGTCTCAACAACCAACCCTCCATGAGCTTCCTGGATCAGCTATAACAAGACGTCACTTCATCCCTTGAGATTGAAGAAATCGAAATCGATCGTGAGCGAGGTCCTTTTCAGAGCGTGCAGAGACTGCTTTCCTCACTCGTTCGTATTCTTTGCTGTCGAAGAAGTATTTGCTGTCACGACATTAAGTTCGACTAAATTAAATCTACGATTTGTGAGAAGAGTATGTGAGAGGCAAGTGGTCATTACGTCAACCATGAGAGTATTTGAAAAGGCCACCAACAGCGCCCGGCGGCCCCTGCCACTTTCTCCATCATCATCTCTAGAGTCCCATTCTTTCCGAATATTTCGAATCGAGCAGCAATTTAAGTGGTTAAATACTTCCATGTAGATCCAGCTTTCGAAAATGAGGACCCCGTCGAGGAGAAAGGATTGCAAAATTCACTTTTTAATCACGTGTGTCGCCCCCCTTTCTCGTCAGGGGAGCACTTCAGCCTGGCTGAACTTCTTTATAAACATTCCTTTTTAAGTTTAACGATCACATTACTATATAATTTTTCTATAAACCCTATCAACTCCCAATCAACTCCCCCAAAATCCCCCTCAACCCCTTCTCCAACCCCACCTCCTTCACCAAGCTCGTCCCATTCTGCCACCCCTCCCCAAACGCCAATAACCTCCCATTCAACACCGTAACATTAAACTCCGCAACCCCCACCTCCGTCAAGTACTCCCCGAAAATCTTCCACCGCGGTACATAATACCCGCTCACCAGTCCGCCCCAGCTTTTCGATGCATAATCATTGATTTCTCCTTTCGGACCCCACAATGTGATTTGGTTCCGCGCGTTGTATTCGTAGAAAGATTGGATGGTGCTGTTGGTAGAGAGTGAACGTGCGGTGTTGAGCCAGGTGGAGAGGGAGAACGAGGGGTTGGTTGAGAGGACGGAGTCGATGGTGGTGAGGAGGGAAGTGAGGTTTTGGACTAAGGGTGCGATTGTGGCGTTTGAGTTTGAGATATGGTAGGTAGAAATGAGGGTGCTGTAGATTGTGTTGAAGTTATTGCTGAGGACTTGCCGGGTTACGTCGACCATGTCGTATTGAAATGCGGGGTTGTCCCAGAGTGAGGGGTTGGTGTTTGCTGCGGCGTACATGAGGTGCCATGCATCCGAAAGAATTGAGGTGTTGTAATTTATAGTAGTGGCGTGATGGCCAGTTCGGTCGACCATGCCTTTGATGTTGGGCGAGAGTTCAAAGATAGATTTCGTGACGGCTTCTGTGGTGGCGTTTGTGTTGTTGTAGACGGTTGTGCGCATCATGTCCCATGCTGCGTATAGATCATTGGGAATAGCTCCGTTTCCAGTATAGCGACGGGTCACCCAGTCGTAGAAGTACGTCTCAGTGTCGATGGGAGATCCAGACCAGGCTTGATCGAGCAGTAAATCGTACATAATCTCATTTCCTTCTTGTCCTTCCATAGTAAGGCCAAATCCGACCAGCGAACCAGAGTTTGAATTCGCAAGTGCGTCGATAGGATTGATAGTGACGTTCAAAATCTGTCCATAAAGTCCCATGTTTCCGCCATAATCATGAAGTTGGCACCAAATCCAAGGTTTTCCATAATAAGAGTTTACCCTGGCATTGTTCCATTGAGGATGAGACTCCGAGAATAGATCTAGGACTAACATATCACTATTATCTGAAACTCCTCCCAGGTAAGCCTTAACATTTGGCTGCGTCCAGAATTTCGAGCTGGAATAAAATAGCCAGCCTTGCATCAGCCAAATAGCCTCCGGGTCTACTGCTTTCAGGCTCTTCATCGTATTGTTTGAGACACCTCTCAAGTAGTCTGGAGAATCCGAAAAAGGATCGTTCTCATTGTACTGATCCAATGTGTAGAAGTGGGTGATATTGCCCAGTGCCTCGGCTTGCTTTGAGATGAAACTGATTTGCAGCTTCTCAAATGCGGGATCAGTCGGTTCCAAGAAAGTGACATTGGTATATTCAGTGGCGAATCCATTCCAGGCAGACCCATTGACGACTGTTGCATTGGGTAGAACTCGAGTGATTGCCCGGGGGACGAACCCGGTAAAACATGGGAGTACAGGAGTCATGCCCAGCTCCACCATACGTTTGGTAATATTCTTCTGCAACTCAAATTGATTGTCAATCCACTCCATGGGCAGATCACCTCCCCAAGAGCCTTGGATATTGCCAAAACGGTTCCATGCCTGGAAAGCTGGGCCGCTTAGATAGGAATTGATTTCGGCATCTGTCAGACCAAGTTCTTGGAATGATTCTACGAGGATCTTTTCTTGTCCAACCCACGCCAAGGGAAGGTTCACGCCTCGAAGCGCCAACCAGTCCAATTCTAGTTCCCAGTCTTCCCAGGTCCAAAATGCCGACGTATAGGAAAATGTGACTATCGTAGATGTTATTGAATTGCCCATTTTGGATTTCAGCGTGCCTACCCGTATTGAAATGGTAACGCCAAGAAACAATGCTTGATCCATTGATGGAATGGTCCAAGTGGGGCAGCTCCGAAGGTCCAGTATCCAAACGGCTCCCTATATACCAAAAGATATCGACATGTACGGTGTCTGTTAAATACCGATGCAGCCTATATCTTCATAAGCTGATGGCATTCCATGGTCAACTTTTCTACTCACCCACTCGCAAGCGCAATAATTGAGTTTCCCTCGACAAGAATCTTTCCATCTGGTGTTGAAGATACGGTATACTCATCATTAAATGCCCGGATTGCCGTCGAAATCGGGTAGCTTTCATTGCCAGTGAGACGAAACTCAAAGTCATCCACATTATTTGGAAGTCTTCGTTTGACCAAGTCGAGAATGCCCTGTGTTGATTGCGCCGTGACGGCAGTAACTGCTGTCATCAACCATATCAAACATAATGAAACGTGCATTTTGTACAGAGGAAGTGAGGAATTGTGAAACAAGAAGTGGCGAGCAACTCAGGCCATCTTTAAACTTGGAAAGGCAGGACGCTCCTGCCAGGGACAGGCTTTACTAGCGCGCCCTAACGCAACGTTGCTGCATTGTGGAATCATGGTTCCGCTCACGATGCGTAGCTATAGACTAGGTTTGGATATAAGATTTGCAGAATCTGGAAAGTGGGAGACATGATCGTCAGCACGGGTGGCGGGGAAAGGTGGGGTAATCCCAACCTCGTCACGTGGAGTCACCAGCCCACTAAGTTTGAGCGTGGGGTTGGAATGGACGTTCGAGCCGTTGACACTCACAGAGATCGGAGGTTTGTTTCTATTAAAAGATAAGGAAGGTATGCTATCAAAAAATTGGCAAATTGCAAGGGTCTTGAAATGTACGACTCAGCTCGCCTCTACATTTCGCTCCTGGCAATACTTCTCAACCTCCTTTCTCAAAGTCTCCCTCTGGACGTACAACTTATCCATAACATCTTCACATCCCTTCCCCAAGGTCTTATCACTTCCCTCCCAGACATCAACCATAGCCTGCATTACCGCCTGCAACTGATTCGGCAGCCAGGTCACGATCGGGCTTCCACCAGTCGCTGTAGGGTGACTGGTCTTCTTCAAGATATACTCGCGAGTAAAGCACCAGTGTCGCCATCTGAAGTCTCGGACTTGGTTGAGAATAAGTAGGTAAAGCGCTGCAGATGACGGATCTTGAAGTGCATACGACTTCAGAGAAAGATGAGTCGAGCGCGCCTTGACATATTCGAGGAATTCTCGGTGATTACCGGGTCGATATGAGCGGAAGTCTTGCAAAATTGAGGTCAATGGCGTATCTGGCATTGTGATTTGCAGGAAGTTGTCACAGAGAGGAATCTATGAAAGTCCGTCAACAAGTAGCGAATTGGAGGGCCAAGAAGCAACTTACCATGCTATCATTCGCACCAGATTCACCACGGAAAGAAAGAGGCTCGTCCGAGACTCCCTCGTAGATGACTCCTTTCGGGAACATTGATTGACTTGTGATGCCGAAAATAAAAGTTCGGAAGGAAGTGTAATCTCCTGGTTTACTCTTTCCCCACATACCTCGCGACATGTCAATTTCAGGCGTCTTCAATTGATTTGATAATAGAAGAATTTACATACCGTCCATGACTTTGTTGACTCTAGTCATGCTTGAAACCATCTTCTCAAGACCTGTATTGAAAGCACCCCGATCTCTAGCCTCGCATGCATCGAGCGCTGACGCAACGCCGTCAACTAAGGGTCCGGAGTTTTGGACCATATCAACATGTACGAGAACAAATCCGGCCTCAGAAGACTTCGGATCAAGGCCATGCTCGAAGGCGCGGATGAGGCGAAGGTTGTCGTATTGTAGGCCGAGTGATGGATCCTGGAGCCGGTAGTTGAAGAGTGCATAACTACCTGCATATTCCATAAACGGCTTGAAGCCGGCACTTAAGAGTATGTTAGACAAAGAGAGGGTCAGAGTGAGGAGGCAACTTACAGCTCTGCGCATCTGGATATTGGCAGCGAGAGAACCGAAGGGAGTGTTTGACGACCAAGGCCGTAGCTCTCGCCCTTCATGAAGCGTTCATGACATGGCTCCAGTAGGTACGCAGAGGCAAGGAATGAGTAATCGCGGTAAAGTGCGTTTTGCAGTGGCAAGTTGTCTTGGTACTTATTGATAGCACTGGTGAGATCAGGCAATTCCTTGAGCACGGTCTCGCCAAGTGTGCCGGTTGCAAGGAGGCCTGGTGTGCCATCCAAAGTCTTGATCGGCATCCGGGTCAAGATCGACTCAAGTGCATTGAAATCGGTAGGGAGGTTAATGATAGGCTCCTGGCGGGGCAGGAACCCACGAGTGGTTGACACCATAAAGGCTGGGAGGGTAGTGTCATCTGGTTTGGTGTCTCGAAGAACGTTGAAAGACAATGAAGGAGCTAGGGAACCCATATTGGAGGCAGTAAACTATGAGCTTGTTTTTGGAGGGGTAGAGACGGCTGTTTGGAGGTGTTGATGAAGAAGAGGAGACAAAGGATTCTCGAATTCTGGGAGATTTTTCAACTTTTATAGGGTTGCGGCCGTGGCCGGAATTTGATCCGGCCTCGAGAAGGATTACGACAATTCACACACCCCACTTGCAAACCATTGATAAGATAAACCTTCTGAGTGGTCTTGAGCCCCTAGCATATTGGAGCGCGTGGCCCAAGAACATAATACAGTCTGGAACTTGCTCTGGACTACAAAGAGAGCACAAAGGGGGCGTCGGACAGGAACGTCGCTTATGCCCCTCAAGGGAAAATAGTCAAGTACCCAAGTACTACAACGCAGAATGGTCGGGGCCCACAAAATAATTTCGGACACAGCGACTCGAATGTTCTAATATGATTCCGGCGATGGGGAGATGATATCAATTTGTAGTTGAAAGAATAATGAGGGCATTCAACTTGAAGTATAAACTGGCCCGAGAAAACCCGTCTCCTTTTTATTGGTCGTTTGGCCGGAACTTAACCGCAGTGGGACGACCGTGTGAGCGAGTGAACCCGGACCGAGAACGGCGCGACTAAATCAAATGAGTTACGTGATGGACCCAAATCACTTGAAGACTAAAGTCTGCTATTTGTTTTAGGCGTGGTTCAACACCTAGAGGCATGTCATGTGCGACTGCAAGCGAAAGAGAGGGATGTAACAGAGAGGATTATGGATTGCGAAAAAGAGCGAGTACTGGTCACATGAACCCGATAGGCCCTTGGCTTCCAGAATGATTGTAAATGTTCGTAATTGAATTCATGAGCTGACTTGACTAGGATACGAAGCAAACTACGGCATGGATATTGCTGGAAATCAAGCCCGCATGCAGTAAATTTACGCGTTCCAATCGTCATAGAAACGGCAATAAATTTGCATCACAACTTGACTCCCCAACTTGGAAGCCTGACTGTGCTCAGCAATGCAAAAATTACACTAGAATGAGAACGATCATGATGGAAAGAAGGTGCGAATGCGAACGCTGTTGCGCTGCCCTCATCCAAACATCGCTTGCTTTCTCGGGAGGAGCGGGGAAGCAAAGAATTCGTAGGAGAGAAGCAACAAGCCGCGGCACTCAGCAATAATCGGGAAAGAACGGCTCACTCGGTGAATTGGAAGCTCAAACATCGCTTGAGCTCTGTACACTTGTACTTAGTGTCTCGGTGCGAAGCTATTGTGTTGCTTATCGGGAATTGGGGAGGACAGGGAAGCCACCATGAGCAGGTCAGCTTCATACGCGGTTAAGCTGGATAATGGCCTTAAACGAAAGACGTGTATGACTGAAAGCAAGAGGACTGATGCCACTTCAAGTTTCACAATCGCATCGTCGAGTTGAGAGACGCGAAGGCAGGTCGTTTCAAATTTCAGATTTTAGTCAGCAAATCGATGCTTCCTTGGGAAAACCTCAAATGAAGGTCGCACTCCTTGCCATCTTTGCTCACCAAAAAAACGCGCACTCAGCCCTACTTGTATCGCGTTTGTGGCCATGAACTCCTGGTATGGTCAAGAGAAAGCAGCCACGTGAGAAAATGCAGCCACAACATGAACGTGTTCACTTCCAGCTTCATGACGCGTGCGCTTCCAATTCGAGCGATTGAGGGAGGTGGCTGAATGTTCAGTATTGTGCTCAAGACAATGGCAAACCACTTCTGAGGTCAAAGACTTGCACTTACCTCTGGATCGATGGCCTTTCAGTGGTACTGTAAGTCCAGCTGAAGCCAAGAATGCGGGCGTTACATTCGGACTCAGCCGCACATCACACGATTTAACTCGGCTTCCTCTTCAGGCTTCAATCCCAATTTCCATCTCATTTTTCAAAGCTCATGCTTCCAGCTTAACTGATTCAGACCCGTTCGTCACATAAGAACCATCAATCAGAAGATGGACACGCTTTACACTCCGCTTGATTCGACGCGTGAAATTCGACTCCTGCGACTTCACTCTCGATCCTCTTCTTCAAAGACGCCTTCAATTCAAAGTGAGGACAATGTCACCATTTGTTGCGACCTCTATCCTACTACGGTGAGCGAAGCTAGGAAACGAGGATACGAAGCACTGTCTTACACCTGGGGCTCCCCAGCCGATCCCCTTTCCATATTGGTAAATCAGACGAGGGTGCCTGTCACCAGAAATCTTTATGCCGCTCTACAGCACCTACGCGAGGACACGGACGAAGTAACGCTGTGGGTAGACGCTCTTTGCATAAACCAGATGGATAATGCAGAGAAGAGCGAGCAGGTCAGCATGATGACGGAAATCTACGCATATGCCAAAAATACCAAAGTATGGCTCGGCCCGGCCGACGAGACCAGCGACGAGGTTATGATCCAGCTTGCGGAGATTGGAAAGGCTGTGATAGATAAAGGAGCCTATGATCTGTTCACCAAAATGTCAGCTCTATCCATCAAGGACCCAGTTGCTGCTGGACAGGCTGAAGATCAAGCTACCAATCTTCTTCAAGCTATGCTGGACAATTCTTTGGGTCAGCTTGAGGGGACGCTTCGCCTTCTTACGGGATTTTGTAAACTGTTATGCCGCCAGTATTGGAGCCGTGTCTGGATCCTACAGGAGATCGTTGTTTCCAAGAACGTGGAGGTGCACTGCGGCAAACTGAGACTGCAATTTGCAATTCTGCATGCTGCTATGCTTTACCTCATTTACATGCACGTCTATGTCTCTGTTCAACTCGCAGAGTCCATGGCAGCCTTGATGGAAGTAACTGAAATTTCAGACGACGGAAACTTTCCACCTGATTGTGAACTGATGCAACTGGAACCGCAATTTAAATCTCTCAACTCCATCGACATAAAGCCGTCCGCGAGATTCGCTTCGGGAATGCGGATTCGATATCATAGTACTGCCGAGGAGAATGACGAGACGAAAGTGAACCTCATCGACCTTCTTTCTAGGAATCGTGTGGGGAGAGAGGCCACTGATCCTAGGGACAGGATCTTTGCCCTTCTTGGGATCGCAGCGGATGCCGAGGCTCTTCGCATTATTCCAAACTACGCGGACACGAACTCGTGTGCCGTCGTCTACTGCAATGCAGCCCATGCTTTGATCGCTTCCGGTCACGTTGATATCCTCGCGTTCTCTCAGTGGAGCAAGAAGGACCCAACGATGCCATCTTGGGCTCCCGATTGGTCGGAAGAGGTAAAACAGCCGTTTGGACAACTACCTTGGGAATCGCCATATTCAGGATCGGGCTCCAAAATTCCTTTCAAGCACTCAGAACAGTCCGATCCAGTCTCACGCCTGAGAATGCATGGGATCATTGTAGATTACATCGAATCAGCAAGGCCCCAGTGCAACAATGGAGAGTGGCTAAGCACGCATCACCGCCTCCAGGCTTGCACATACCTTCAAGATATAATGTCTCTCTGTCAGATTTCAAACGAGAAACTCGCTCAATCCGGCGTAGAAATTTATCCCGACCCTTCCGCCCGGGAAAGAGCATATCAGCGTGTTCCTGTAGCTGATTTATACTCCACGGGGATGTTTCGACGCGCCACGATCGAGGAATGTCATCTCGGCCACGCAGAAGTCATCACAGATTTCATGCAATCGCAGAAACCTGTGCCAGATCCTACCCCGTCGACGAGAACTTTCAGAAGTTATTATTCTTTGATGGCAGAGCAAGTTCAACGAAGACCATTTGTGACTGTGAAAGGGTTTGTTGGACTTGCCCCTAAACATGTGGAGGAAGCAGATGTCATTGTCATCTTTCCAGGTGCCAGGTTCCCATACGTGTTGAGGAGATGCGACGATGGAACATATCTTTTGATCGGAGAAGCGTACGTTGATGGCATTATGGATGGAGAATTGGCGACTGAGGGTTCTTCCACAGAAGAGTTTGTCTTGAAGTAAAATCTTCGAGGACTAATGCTTGAGAGCTGCTGCAGAAGGTCTATAGGTCAAAAGAAGTTTCTATAAGTTCTCAAAGTGGCCATGGACTTGTTCATAGCTGTCAAGTGCAGCCTTTCTCTTGGTTGAATACTTGAAACTCCAAACTACATCAAGAAACCTTCCTGTTTATCACTTCCTAGCCACAATATCATACTCAGAATTCCTCCTTCCAGGGATGTTAGATGCCGTCCCAAGGGCAAAACTACCATCTTCGCAGACGGGATAATCTTCCGAACTCAACCAGAACTTTCGGCCGCCACGAGCATCCTTTTGCCAATTAAAGGGGTCCGCCCAAATCTGCCAGGCAGACCTCTCATCGACCCATCCTGCACCCCTCCGTTCTGTCATGCCATCCACATCAAGATATCTCTTATGCTCAACTGGCAAGTACCTCCCAGGATGAATAAGATTCAACCAAAACGTATACAACACCATTGGTGCAGCCTCAAACGCATACAGATACCACTCGTTCCTTGCAATCGACCCGCAATACACCCCGGCCGCCGCACAGCTGTGCGTGTACTCAGTGAACGCTTCCACAGCTCGAAATACACAACGAAACAGAACCAACGCTGAAGTCCCGTACAGCGTAAAACACACAATCTTAACATTCTTCGCCAACATCCCGGACTTCGCACAACGATAATGCATCAGTCCCACCATCCCTACAAAGACACACTCAATGACACCTTGCAGCACTAGTGCAACAGCGATCAGAGTGCCTCCGCTCATGAAATCCGCCTCGCCCGGCTTCGAAGTTGCCAGTTTACCGGCTCCGGCTGCTGTAAGGCTTTCGACGAGGGCGCCGAGGTAGATGAAGAAGTATTTGACGTGGTTCGGGTTGAGGGGTGCGTGCATGGGGAGGTAGAACATGAGGCGGCCGAGGGTGTTGTATTCCGCTGCTGCGTATATTGGGGGTCCGGCGTAGACGAGAATCGTTTGGCCGATGTACAGTCCCAAATGTGATGTCTTATGGGATGAAATGGATCGCAAGATCCAGCCGGTCATGAAGACAAGGTTGGCATAGAACATGAAGAATGTGATGCGCCAGAAGCGGTAGCGGCTACAGGGCTTCAGTCAGATTGAGAATTCGCAGTTTATAAGATCATTTGGGGAGCTTACAAGTTCTGAAATACATGGGCGAAGAGTGAACACGCTATTATGGCGGCGAAGACGATTGGAAGTACCTTGCTGGGTTGATAGGGGTACAGGCCATCGAGACGAGGAGCCGAATTGTCTGACATATTGTGAAAAGGGAAAGGATACTATCACAAACTCTTGCTGTATCTGAGAGGAATGGTTGCAAAAGAAAATGAGAGGGATTGAAGGGGATATCGATGCCTCTTATATCCTTAATCCCATGTTCTGCAACTATTGCCAGTCCAGCCTCATGTTGTCACCCTGCATGTACGCGGAAGATCAAACGCTGCGAATGGAATCAAAGGAGGCGGAGCTAGATCAGAATCAGACCGTGACTGTACCATGACCGAAAGTTTGAAGAGGCGTGCCTGCGTTATGCTTCCAGAATTTGGACTGGGCTGAAGATCTTCAAGATACCGCGCTAACCGAATGTGGATATACGCAGCGCTCCGAGGACTCTTGACCAATCACGCAACAGCTTATATTTGGCGTCTTGAGCAAGCCTTCTACAAGCAAGGGAAAAGAAGAGAAAGGGAACCGGGGCTGTGCAAGCTAATTAAGCAAATAAAGCGGTTGCCTTGTTCCTTGAGCGCTGAGTAGAACCTCTTTTGGCGAGTCTCATTTCCACGCCATGTGCTTATGTATATTGCAGAGTTACAACAAGTAGACTGAGGATCAGCGAGGCACACAAAGCAAGAAGAAAACAGCAAATTGTTTTAAATGATTGGAATTGAGGTTACACTAGCTACATTTTTGAGGTTTCCAGCTCGCCGACTGGGCGATCTGCTGAGAAGCCCCGCCTTGCTGGCTCCAATGCCAGAAATGCTCAATCGTCACAATATACGCAATAATTTTTCTGCTTGCAGAGCTTCATTGGCGTATTCTTCTCGACGCGTCACCATACTGACTCGAAAAGGTATCAAGAATTTGACCAAGCTCTAGGGAAGATAATAAAAACAATTCTGACTTTTTTTAAGCAGCACCAGCAGCTGCCAATCTCTCCAGTTGTCGATAATGCATCACAGAAAGCCCAGTCGCTACCACCTCATCCATCGCCATCTGGCTGCTCGTACTTGGTCCAAGCAAGTCGAATTTGCCAGTCTTCCGCTTAGCCCAATTCGAGGGTTCAAATCTGGCAATAGCATTCGCCTTATCATCAACGAGTACCATTTTCAGCTCGTCCATCTTGCTCGTCGCTTCCCATGCCATTTTCATGCCGCCAAAGGCGGCTGAGTTGTAGCTGTACTTGCGATGCAGCACTCCTGAGGACGTCAGGCACATGGCTTGGTTGTGAATGATGGCATCGATGCGAGAGGAGAAGCTATGGAGTTCGATGGTACCTAGGGTGGTGTTTGTCGAGGTAGATTGTATCGTCAATTGCGGCTTCCTCGTCTTCACATCGACGGCGTAGAGGACGAAAGTTTTGTCTGAATCGGTGACACGGATTTTGTCGTGTTTCCATCCCTCATAGTAGACATGAAGGATACGGCCTTCTGGTTCTGCCTGCAGGGAAGGGTAGCTTTCGACCTGTGACGGCTCTCCGACGTTGACCGCTGGGTTTGGAGAGCTCATGGTAGCTCTGAGCTCTTTTGCTAGAGTGTGTATAGTATCTCGAAAATCCCAAAATTTGAAACTCCCAGGAATTTCAAATGAGAGGAAAGTACAAATGAGAGCGCGAGTGCTAGGATGAGTTGAAATGACGAGCATTTCAATAATTCCTGCGGCGTATCTCGACACTTTCGACAAGGATTGGGCAATTTAGTGAGTACTCGCTAAAATCATAGGCCTCGGAGTCCCTGAAACTCACTCTAATTCCAGGGCTTTTGCATGCATGTCCTAGTGGCCCGAGATACCGAACAAAGCCATGCACACCTCGCCTCGTCCTTTTTTCTGCCAGAGGACCACCGACCAGTGGGGACCCTCTACGGCATGGTGACCATGTTATGTACGTACATGCGTTACCGATCTTACAGTGGAGCCGAAGAAACTTCCTCCCACTCCTCCGTCCCAGCATTTCGTGGTGATCGAGGCTGAACGCAGATCCCAAGGCTCAGGCGTGGGCTTGGTGGGCTGTGCCGCTGTCAGCGTAGTGCCGAGAACGGATTGCCCCACGTGCCTACGAACTTTCAAACCCAATCGTATTTCAACGACTCGTATCCTTCGAAAGTATTATAAGTCGCCACTGGAAATACATATATAATGTATATTTCATCGAGCAGCTAATCCAACTGCAAAAGCTCGTTGCTGTTCATATCACCATAAATTTTGCTCAGTAAATATGCCTGGGGTTCCGTCTGGTCGAGGTTGCGAAGCGTGTCGCAAGCAGAAGAAAAAGGCAAGTCTGCTTACCTACTAAAGTGTGAAAATAGATATTGATACATGGTTCCAGTGTGATCAAGCAAAGCCATTATGCTCTCGATGCGACCGGCTTCAGATACCTTGTGTAGGTGCGGGGTCGCAGCGCTACAAGTTTATGGAAGATCCGAAAACCTTGGAATCATCAAGGAGTCGACAAACATCTCGTAGTAAAAGCTCTTCCTCGAGCTCGCCAGACAAAGGCCCGAAGGAACTGCTGCTCATGCCTAGCAGCCGGACGACACTTTTGACCAAGGCACTTGTTGGCAAGTTGAAAACAACAGACGATCTAAGATACCACTTGTCCTGGACATATGGAGGCTTCATTGAGGATATTCCCCGACACTTGGGGATCAATGAAGCCCTTGACGCTTCCGTTGATGCTCTGGTCTCCACGCATTCTAGTTTGGGCTCACATGCACGGGGTTTCACCTCTTCAGAAAGCTTGGCGAAATACTCATACGCTCTCAGTGCCATGAGACTCTATCTGGATGATCCAAAGAAGGCTCGTACTGTTGAGACATTATGCGCCGTTATGGTCCTGTTGATATGTCAAAGTTTCATTGGTGGCGGGGATGGATTGTATTCGGGCCACGGCGAAGGCGCAGCTCAAATACTGAAAGCTCGACAATATTACGACCCGCACGATGAATTTGAGAGCAAATTGGTGCTTTCATTACGTGGACCGGTACTTTTTGAAGCTCTCTGGAATCCTAAGATATCTTTCACTCCCAAAGAGTGGAAAAGAATTGTGGAGAATGGCTTGGATGGCGCCACTTACGAAGGGCAAATGATGCGATGTCTAGCCTACGCTCCCGATTTTCTAAAGCGTGGGAGAGATGCCCTGCAAAATAAATCCGACTTGGAGCTTCTGAGGGGTGAAGTAACCCAGCAGTATCTCGAGTTGAAGGGAATATTGAGTGAAGCACATGAGCGCTTCAACGGGTATCTGAAGTCTCCAGAGAGCGGTAGCGGTAGCTCCAAATCTGTGACCATACGAACGATGATGCACTGTTGGTATCAACGGTCATATGGCCTTGGACTTGCCATTTGCCTCATGTTTAATTGCATGATGAAGGCTCTCTACCCTAACGACTTTGACCTGGAGGTGGAGTCCGTCGACTACTGTCGACAAGTTCTTGAACTTACCGAGCAAGCCGCGCTCTATCGACCCTTGGCCGCTGCTTGGGTTAGCATTTGTTTAATTGCAGCTTGGTGTGCTAGGAGCGACGAAGAAATAAGGGGGCCAGTCGAAGTAGCTCTGGCCGACTACCTATCGGACTTCCCATCAGCATCAAGGGGGCTTGGAGAGACATGGAGACGCGAACTTGAACATACAGCTCGACGATTTAGTCTGCTCGAAATTTGAATCTCTCGAGAGTAATTCTATTATTTCAACGGAACTCAGGGCCATCTCATGAGGATAACAAACAAGGTTGAAACACGCGCGATAGGCGGCCACCCGGTCGCGGGGTGCATCCTTCCTCAACCCGGCGACATGAATCGAATCTTCCCGCCCTTCATTTGTTTAGAGGCCGAATACGATGTGGCCACTCGGCGATTTAGTCTCGCTGTACCGTACGACTACGCAACCAATCTCCCAATGGGGACTGCACTATGTTTTTTAGCGACGTCGGAACCTCGCGACAACACGCACATAACTATTGCTCCTCCTCCCTTTGCAAGTCAACACAAGTTTAACTTCCGAGCCAACTTGCATTTCCGGCGGCTAAAATGGTCAATCTCCTCGTGATTGTGTACGGCTTGATCGCCGTTTATGTCGGACAGAAATTTTTGCCCTATGTTACCTCAATGTTCGAGGCCAAGCGCTGCGCCGCAAAGTCACCGATTCCAAGCGTCAACATATATTGCCATCGAGAATCCGTACTATTCTGGCTTTTCTCGCCATTGATCGCTCCGATAATTGAGAAACTTCCTTTCAATTGGGGCCACTGGGTTCAATACGCCAGGAAAGACTTTTCTTGGCTCGCCAAGGGGAAGCTTTCTCGGGAGGAACTTGGGTCCGATACGTATTGGACAACTGGACCTGGAGGGGTGGGCCTTTGGACTTCTGATGCAGATGTTATCTCTCAAGTTGTGCATAGATGGAGAGACTTTTCGAAACAGACGACGGATTATGTTACTTTGAATATTTACGGGCAAAATGTTGTCACTAGCGAGGGCGCGGATTGGCAGCGACATCGCAAAATCACTGGACCTCCTTTCAACGAGAGGAACAGCGGGTGAGTCCCATTCCATTATCAATCGTGACTAGATTTTTGTTGACAACTTGTAGTCTCGTATTTCGACAAACAATTGGTCAAGCAAATGCAATGCTTGCGTCATTCACACACGATGCTGACGGAAAAAAGTTCGCCTCTGGTCAAGAACCGGTAGTCAAAGACTTGATCCGCTGGACGATGACACTCACTCTTAATGTCATATCAGGCGCTTCTTTCAATCTCAAAGCTGGCTGGCCTACCAAATCCATCGTAGCCGCGGATGGGAAAGCCAGTACACCTACGAAAAGCAACGTGTCTGACGAATTTTCACCATGTGATGATGGGAGCCTGGGTTTCCAAGAGAGCTTCAACCTTGTGATGAACAATATCCGTACTCTCATCGGATTCCCGAAATTGGTACTGCGTTACAGTCCGCTTCGGTATCTTCTAAAAGCTTCAGATGATTTCCAGTTCTACATGCGCGAAATGATCGATGGTTACCAAAAAGCCGAACAGGCTGAGAAATTTGGTGAAAGTAAGGTCAACGCCGGTGATCTCTTGAGTAACATCGTCAAAGCAAGCAAGGCAAACAATTCAATGACACTTAGCGAAGACGAAATGATCGGAAATATCTACATTTTTGTCCTAGCAGGCCACGAAACAACAGCCTCGACACTCAAAACCGGCTTGATCCGCCTGGCTTGCGATCCAGATCTTCAGGCACGGGCCCAGAAGGAAATTGACGATATATGGTCGACTAAAACTGCCGTAGAGGACATCTCTTATGACGATTATCCCAAGATGAGAATAATTATGGCTTTGATGGTAAGTAATCTTACCTAGGTTTCCGCCACCTTTTTTCTACTGAACTAACAGCCACACAGCTCGAAGTCTTACGCGTCTACCCACCCGTCGTCGCGCTGCCGAAATACTGCCACAGAGCTCAGACGCTCACCTGTGACGGCAAAACCATCCATATTCCATCCGACGGCAGGGTTAACATCGACATCGTCGCCGTGCAACGAAACCCCAAATATTGGGGTCCAGACGCCCAAGACTTCCGACCTGCGCGCTGGCTCATGCCATCACCTTATGTCCCACCGCCTGATTCTCTAAATGAATCAACGGCCCATGCTGATCTTTTGTGCCCCCAAAAAGGGGCATTCCTGGCTTTCAGTGGTGGGTTTAGGGGATGTTTGGGGAGGAAATTCGCGCAGGTTGAGTTTTGTACGCTGATGGCTGTGCTGTTGAAAGATCATTCTATCGAGCTGGTTCCTGAGGGTGGGGATGGGTGGCGGGAGACGAGGGAGAAGGCGTTGCGGGCGCTGGATGATAGGGAGACGGGGCTGGCTATGAGGATGAAGAGGAACGTTAAGGTTAGGTTTGTGAAGAGGGGCGCGGAGGGCTTTCCAAGCCGCGATTGATGTTCTTGCTGGGTTGATTCTTAGTCCTAAAGTAAGCGATAGATATCACTTCCTGTGGATGAATCTTAATAAGTAGATGGCAGGCCATAATCAATCATCTGAGGAAGAATCATTGAGGCATCTTTTCACTGTACTACTTTTCCCTCGCGCCGTGAGCCGTGCACGATATTTAGCGAGATTGCCCTGTAATCTAGCGAGCTCTAGGGTCAGGATACCGAATATTAGCGAGTGTACAATAAGATTACAGTGGACTGAGCGCATGTACGGGGGTAAGCGGACTGCCATAAGTCAATGCATAGCCCATCTTTTCGGGACGGCAGGAACTTCAGCCCTCTTCGCCGCCAAAGCAAAGGTACCAGAATCACCACGAGTTGACGCGTGACTGATAATAGTACGTCTTTATTCTAGGTATCTTAATCTAGCAGTTAGTGCCCTCGAGATATGACCTTGCGGGGAAGCTTCTGTAGCCCTGGGAACAATGTACCATATGTCGATGTGTTCGGTTCTCTCATGCTGGATAGCAATCTTGGAGATACAATCTTCCGACAACTTATATCCACGACTACTTTTAGCTGTTAGCTGAAGATTCAAGTCTCCTTCTTCACAGTGATTCATGCGGAATAATCTGAGCACTGAGACTAGTGTATGAGAGCACATAATGTCTCACTTCCTATGAGACTTTGCATTTTTCTATGTCAGCCACGAAAAATTGGTGCTTAGGATCTCTGAATGTCTCACTTCTTATGGTAAATTGGGCTCATAGTGACTCATGAAGTTTGAGGCAGAGGATTGTGAAATATCTCTGGTCTAATGAGACATTCACAACCGAAACTCAAAGAGGAGTCGAAGATTGAATGCGATTGCTGAAATATTAAGAATCCCAAGAATAACCTATGAATCACGAAATCGACGAGCAACAAGTGTCCGAGATTAGAGAAGAGATTAATTTCTAGAAGTCTTGGTGAGCATACATTTCTAGAAACTTGGTCTAGGTTTTGCTAAGGTAGTCTTCTTGGGTGATTTCGGTCTGTCGAGATCATGCAGTCGTTTTACTTTGCTTCATCTAGGCCGCGATCATTCGAAATCACGCTCTGCCAATCGCCGACCTTGTAATAATCTTCCCATATGCGTCAGACCAATCTCCTCACCCTTCCTGCGCACCCCCAGGAGACCTCCGAGGAGATTGGTCATCGAATTACTTCTCACCGAGCTAACTCTCCCACCGGCTCTATCTGTCCGCTTAAGATGGCCAAGGAGCTCCGTATACTCCGAATAGCTATGCATATATAGGCCGCCCGCGAAAAGAGCTACTTCTCGCCGAAGGGAAGTGTCAATCGACGGCTTGGTGCTGAGCCCAGAAACGTTGAAGAACAGCATGGAATCAGCCGTGATTGGAGATTTTGATCGGATCCTAGGCGCGTATGTGTGTAGATGGACAAACTTGGACCGTCGAATGAGGTCCAGGAGAAAATTGGCCTCGAAAGCACTCAGCACAAGCCAAACTTTCTGGCTAGCATGTGCGCTTGAAGTCAGGATCCAATTGACAATGTTGGCATAATCGTCCAGTGTCGACTGTGATTTGACGGTTGTAGCAAAGTCAGTAGTTACTCGAAGGCTCTGTGACCATACAGCTTTGGTAGATAGGTTGCCGAATGAGAAGCGCTCAAGGAACTGATGAATATCCAACGTAGCGGAAGAGTTAAGTGGCAGCTGGCCAGTTTGCACAAATGCGATGATATCGGCGTGGACCTTGGGTTTCTCAGGTAATGCTGCGGATGGTCTTGGAGGAGCCCGAATGATTTCCACTTCCAGTTCGACTTCCCGCTCATACATCTGCTGCCTGGCGACAATATCATGATCATAAACCGAAAGATGCTTGCCTGCATCGACGATCTTCTGATAAGAAAGATCATTAACAAGCTCTTCGTTGATCGGTTTCATCCAGTCCAAGAGATGCTCGTCACGGGCTGGGCTGTACAGAGTTTCGATCGATCGTGAATCATCTTCCTCCCACTCGCGAATCAACTCGAGGATGGCGCCCGGGGTCAATTGTTTCAGGTCCATATTTTGGTTGTGAAGACCGGACTTGCTAGCAGCGAGTTGCCGTCTTCGATGGCTCAGACCTTGCTCTATCCAACCGGGCAGCCCAATCGAGAGATTTCGGATAGTTTGTCTGAACAGCCACCTCAGTACGTCACTCATACTCAACGAGTCCTGTGCTGATGATTGTTCCGTTGCAAGCTTGAGTCCTCGAATTTCGCGATCGATATCGGGTGGTGCTAAGACAAGGACAGAATGTGTATGCCCGAAGTCGCGTAGTCTCATGAATGCTGGACCTTATTAGCATAGTCTTCAGCAGTAGAACGGGACCTAGTAGCAAGAAACCCGCCAAAAAAGGACACTCACCTTGCATCGTGGCGTCCTTTCCGAGGCGCCTCGAAAGAGTGACAGCTGCCCGAGTGCCTGGCGGAAATTTGAGGTCTGTTCCTCTCGTTCTGACTTGATCAAGATAGACCAAACAATCGTCTGTTCTTTCATTGTAGACGGAAGAGATTAATGGCTCCTGGCGGCCATCACGCTTCAATACTGTCAATTCCTTCAAGCTTTCGTCGAAGTATATTGCGCCCGCAGCTCCAGGGCTGATTTTCAGCCATAATTCAACAAGTCCTCTGTTCTCGAGCTCAAGAACCTGAGCGCCGGCATCCAGTAGCACCGTCACCTTAGGGACTTGTGCTTCAATGAGTTCCAGAAGTTCTGGGACAGATAATCTATTGCCTGAGTCGTTCTTGGCACAAAGATAATTATTGGTGGACTGTAAAGAGTACGTGAGGATGCGTGCTGCGGTCGAGCCCAGCTCAGGAAGGTTTCGGGGTACAATAGACTGAGGCAGCAGAGAATTCGAGTCGTTAGTCCCACTGAAGCCAACTGTTTTGATATTTTGATTGTAAGATGGAATGTCCCATCCTGATGCTGGAAGTTTCTTCGGGAACTCTTTTGCTTCCCGAGGGAACACAAAATTGTTGATGAAGAAGTCAACGACAACTTTCTGATATTTAAGACAGGGATATATCGTTTCATCCCATTGCGATTCATCCTGCAAGTTTACGTTGGATTCATTGTGCAAGAGTTCAGGCAGCGAGGATTCAGAAACCCATTCTCTGTAGATAGCGCCAGGATCACTGGTTGTGTGCAGCTTGTGGAAACAAGACATCAGCTGTTCGCTCGTCAGACCTCCATAGTAATAGGTCAAGCAGGTTAATGCTAGGGCTATGTCCGGATGACCAAACTCGGCACGTGGTGATGGTATGTCTTTGGCTAGGTAGGGAACAGCCATAAGACAACGTGAAGGATGAAGCCCGTAATCAACTCTCCACCTCTTACTTTCCAAAAGGAAATAAAGAACTTCGTGTGCAAGCAATCCTCTGACAATGAGAAGCTTTTCGAATAATGTAGGCCGGGAGGCAAAATGGTCTTGAACGATGGAAAACTTGTCCCGCGGAACATCACGATCCTTCACGAAAGACAACACCGCTTCCTTGGCTTCGGTTCTCAAGTTTGTGAAGTTCAGATCGCTCAGCATGTTATGTCTCAGCTCTTCCGCTATCATTATTGCCAGGAACTCTCCGGCCTGAGGGCCAGACAAGCGAAGATTCGGAAAGTGGCCAGGACCACGACTCGATAGTTCGACATATTCTGGGAATTCAGCCTTGCATTTCTCTGCATGGACAAGAGCATACTTCAAGATCTCTTGAATTGTTTTCCATCGCTCACTCCCACCATGCACAATATGTTGAGTGCCGACTGTATATACCAGCTGATTGTCGACAAGAATAGCGTCGCATTCGTCAATAACGTCCCAACAGATCGAATCCACAGCGGCATTTGCGCGAAGGACCGAGTTTGCGGTCTCCAGGTCCTTGGCCCACACTCGCTCAACTCCAGTAAGTTTGAAGGAGAGGACATATTCGGGCTGTGTTAGAAATACACCACGGTTCTTGAGACAGGTCTTATGTAGCTCCATGATCCGGCCAACAACAGCTTGATCTAGCTGCGTATTCCGAGAAAATGGCAAAAAGCATGTCTGGCGATTAAGTATGCGGCCAATAGTCTGTCGTAAAATATAACTCATGGATTTGGATAGTGATTCAAGAACAAGGGCTCTGGCCAGCCGCTCACCATCTGAAAGAGACAAGAGGACCAATGGCATGATGACCGATGACTTGCCATCACCCATATTGAGCTGAAGCACTGAGTTTGAGGTGTCTTCTAAAGACAGCATTTCTTGTGCAACTCGAGCTTGAATTGGGCGTATCATTATATCATTATCAGCCTCGAAACAAAGCCAGGATGGAAACCGCTCGGCACTCCACGACTCTTGCCCTCGGTATTCGCACACTTTATAGAATGCAAGTAAATTCTTCTGCCTCTGAGCACATCGTCAGCACCCGCAAACAACAACTCGTGATGTCCCAAGCCTCAAGTGATATTGGAAAGTTGGGGACTCACCATGAAGAATTGTAGCCTGAAAGTTCGTTGATATTGTGTTAGTGCGCTGGTGAGATGTATCAAAAGTTTCTTCCAAGAGGCCGACAAAGAATAGAAGTGTGAGCTCCCAAGGATAGATAAGAGGTCCCGAATTTGAGTCTTGGGAGCCGTCCCAGACAACAAGGCTAAAATCCCAGATTGGCCATAAGCGGATTGAAGTGCCCTAACGATCAAGTTGTGAAGAGTAGCTATGTGAGCTCCCCATTGTCCTTGGTTTGAAGTGATTTCTTCCGAAGAGAAGGGAAATCTAGTTGGAGTGACCAATTCGTTGCCTTCCAGATACTGCTCCTGACTCTTATCGAGAATTTTGCCATATTCTTGCGCAACTGGATCGCCAATCGATTTGAGCTCGTCAAGCAACATATCAAGCTGACGGCTCTCAGTGGATGAATGCCTGACCACGGAGACAGCCTCACGAGCAGAGATCAGCACCTTGGGAGCCGTTAACAGAATTCCTGTCAACCCAGGAGCATCGCAGCTGAATAGGGAAAGCAGAGGCTTTGGGTACACGACGTGTCTTCGATCAAGGTTTATTAGGGGTGGTAGAATGATAGCAACATCCGGTGTAGCTCGCTTGGAATTCATGGAATCTAAAATTCCTTGGAGACTAAGCACATGCTTGCGTAGAGCGGTATTCTTATACAAAGAACTAAATCGTTCTTGAACGCTTTCCGTGACTTTCTTGAGCTCCAATCTGTGGAAACTGTTCGGATTAGAAGGTGGGATCAACTTCTCGCACGGCCATTGTGCCATGTAGTAGTGAGCCAATTCAACAGATTGCCGTTCGATTTCTGTGGCTATCAATGTTCCCTTCTTCCCACTCGAGTCATGATATTTAGAAAAGTCTTGTATGATTTGGCTGAGTTCTGCTTCGACGGGATCGCATCCTTCCCAAAGGTTGTACCATGGATATCCAGGGAGGGGATGAAGTGGGGAAGGAGAGCGATTAACGATCAAAGCGATCAGAGTCCGGACCAATGTGAAGTCTTTGGTAGATTTCGTGGTGAGAGCAATTGTTCCGAAGATGAAGGCCGATTGAAGTGCATATTCTGGGGTTCTGTGCTTCTGGCAGTATTGGAACAAGGTGCTCCATGCCGATGGAAGATGCAGGTCGATCAGTTCCCCCAACGGCCCAACACTAGCACGTGGACCAGGTACCTCGCGCCAGGACTCGACTTCTTTCCAGAGATCGGCACAAATTTCCATCCCTGATGGCCTCTCGCGCAGGAGATATGCTGTTTCGTAGACTCGCTGCAATGCCTGAGGAGGGACTTCGCGAGTTCTTGGAGTATAGCTTCTGTCTTTGCGAGCGTGCACTTGGTCGCCTCCAAATTCGTAACTGCGGTAACTGGAATTGTGGGCCCGAGCCCTATGCAATAGACTATTATGATTTCCAGTTGCTAAGTGTTTGGATGTCGGAGTCTTATTGTCGAAAAAATGGTCAATCTGTAATGAATGGGTGTAAAACTTTCGAGCCAAATGAACAAACTCGTCATGTTGTGATGAGACCGGTAAGGCAGGATCCCAATGTACAGTTTGCATCTTCTGAAGATGTGGTGGATAGAATTCTCGTATTGGGCTCAGCCCTGCAATGTTTTCCAAAAGCTCCATCTCATCTTGCGTTAAGGGCTCTGTTGGCATCATACAAGCCTGTCGGAGTATTACCAGAGCCTGTTCTGTGCCATTCAGTCCGGTGAGAGGATCGTGAATGATATGAGCTGTCAAAGCATGCAAATATGCAAGATAATAACCGGAGTAGAGATCTGGGGGCCCGCGTAGACGACACAACATTGCCTCCACGGTATATAGACAGTAGCGGACTGACCGGCCATCTCCCTTGTCGATATCGACTACAGTGTGGGACGAACCACTGATTTTGTAATTCACTGCTCCTATCGGGACGAGGACAGAACGCACGCCAGAGTCGTCATTTTTCAACACAAGTTTGCTGCGCAATCCACACAATGTTCCCAGGTCTTGATCAGAATCGACGAAAGCTGCTAGTTCTGGGGAATACAGCCTCAGTTCTTTCCCCAAACGAAAATGAAAGTTGTAGCGCGGTAGTGTAATCACGACACCATCCTTCGAAGAGTGCGTGACGTGGAGGTTATCACTAATTTCTATGGCCTCTAATTTTCGTGCGATTGCCTTGAAACTCTGGCTTTGTCCATCAACGATTTGCTCACCGTCAAGACTCATAGTCGTAAACTGTTGACAGAAGGCTATTCGCCAATTGAGAGGGCTGGAGTGCCATCTGCGATCGAGGGGTCTGAGCTCAATTGTACCTGTCGTAAGATCGATCCAATGGAAATAATCTTCGACAAACATCCTTGGCAGGTCTCCATAAAGTTGTTGAGAGGGTATGAGCGCGAGCATCTTGTCTCCTTCCCGGATTAGAATAAGGAGATCCTCGCCTTGCATCGAGAATGAAATCTCGTATCCTTGAATATTTCTCTTTGTCACATACTGTGCATCTGGTCTGCTCGATACAAGCACATCCAGAACCTGATTTTCAAAGATCCGCTTGTAAGTCTGGTGTGCGGTATAAGAAGCTGGTAGGCGTCCGAGTCGATGTCCTTCAACAAGCAATTGTCCGGTGAGCACATCTAAATGTAACTCTTGTAGATCCATTGTGCGTGTCGCCAACCATCGGTCTCCCGTCGAGGGAACGGTCTCCCAGGGCACAGAGGGATTGGGCTGATAACGGTGCCAAATACTTTGGATGGCTTGATCGACGGACGTTCGGCGAGACAACACAGCGTTCACAACATGTTTTTGTAAGCGGTGTGACATGTAACGGTCACGAATGACGGCTCGCGATATGAAGAGCGGCAGTGTCTCGATGTTGTCCGGACAATTGTTTTCAACAACAACGGCACATTCGATGTAGCAAGCGACATCAGCATCAGAGCTCAGCGTCTCTGGGATGTCCGCTCCGTCTCGATCAAACGTTCGTCTGCTGATGTATGCCGCGTAGATTAGATTGTACTGAATCTTTGTAATCTGCTCAGAAGTTGTTGCCTTTTCAAGACGCGTGATAAGATCTCCGACCCATACCATCGTTACAGTACGGACATTTCGGAGAAGAGATTTGACTTTCTCGCGCTCGGCACTTGGCTCTGTCAAAGATAGGGTCTTCAGCAAGATCTCCGTAGCAATAGCCACGGAATTGATCTCGGTCCAATTAGCTTGAACTCGTTCTATGAAGGCCTCCAGAACGTTATTCAGCGTCTGACAGAAAGCTAGGTCGAGGAACAGTTGATTGGTCTTTCGGGATGCCTGATTAGGATCGCGTTGTTCCACTTGGTGCACGGCCTGGAATATAAGATCGTAGACAGAAATAGACCTCCAGGATAAATTGGGCTGAGTTAATTCGCGGAGAATGTTGATCCACTGAATGTTAAGTCCAGAACGAAGTGATCCATAAGCTATGAATTCGTGAAGCGATAATTCGGGGGAGCAAAGATGCTGCTCGGAAACTAGTTCATTAATTTCCTGCGACGTATTTTCTGTAAATCGATGCAGGCTGTCATAATGCTCCACGTTCTTGCAGTAATCAAACTTGGGCCTCATATCAAGAAGACCTTCGCTTGGCAGCCACAAGTCATCACCGGTATGGTAACTTTCGTACACGAGTCCGCTGGGGACGAAGAAGTCGGCCAATGGATTCTGAACTGACAGGGACCGATAATGAGTATCCACGAATGTCTTGGATTTGGAGGCAAGCGTGATCTGTTGTTTACAGCTGCTCTGGAAAGAGCTCAGAGGATCGTAGAGCAGAATCTCTTGCTGTGGTTGACTTCGGCTTTCTGGTGGCGACCGACCAAGGCTCTGAATTTCATATGTTACATCTCGCCATACCGCGAAACTTTCTGGCAGTGACAGCTCAACAATAGCGGCAAGACAATTGGCTTCGTCGGCGGGTAAGGGCCATTCGTGAACGTTTAGACGCAGATTTTCAGCCTGGCGTTGCTTGGTACATTTAGGGCATCGTTTTGCGTCGTGACTCGTCGTTCCTCGTAGATCTGTGGTTTCTTCGTGAGTCATTCGTGTACACTGGGCTATCAGGTCTTTGTACTGCTGGGATTTGAGATCGTGTTGAACTTTGAGAAGATCCCTCTGCCTATTCGCCTCCTCTTCGATGCGAAATCTGAGGAGCTGGTGGTGGACCGAAGAATCAAAGAATCGGACCGTGAAAGAATTTTTTCTAGGACTAGAAAATACCGAGGGATTCCTGGCTGAACAATTGCTGTGTCGACCTGCCAAGTACACTTCGAACTGATGTAAACGAAGCAAAGGATCTCTTCTGGTAAGAAGAAGAGGCTCAAGAAATGCCAGAGGGATATCTGGAGAGTATTCACTGAGCAAAGGGTGGATAGCAATGACTATTCGATCCAAGGATTGCCAGAGCTCTAGACATGTTAACATCGCGATAGATAGTTGATCCGGATAGCTCTCGTAGATAGAAGTAGCCTTCTTAAAATAAGTCGAGAGTAGTTTGCCAAGCTTCGTACATGTCCCAGGCCGGGGACTTCGCAATTGCAATGCCGTCCAAGAGTCCAGATGTTCTTGAACCCAACGATCGATCTCAGCCAGCGCAAAATGTATCTCGGCTCGTGACAACAGCCTCTCCACGCCGGGAAGTCTTGCAGGAGAGCTCTGGAAGACCCGGCATTCAAGGACAGGATTCCTCACGTCGACTTTCGGCGGTGGACCTTGCAACAGCTTGTCGATATACGCTCGGCTGTTACGAAGTGTTAGATGTGTATGCTGGGGCTCGAAAGTCAAATCGCGGTCTGTGCCCATGTCGATCTTGCAAGCAAGCCTCTTCGTTCCCCAATCCCGTTGGAGATACTTTTGAGCTGCTTCGCACTGCTCTTGAGATACCTTGAGAATAAATGAGTTCAATCCTGATCCCAATTTGGAAGCTCGCCGTGATAACTTTGCGCTTATTACAGAGATGATATCAGGGCCAAGGTCCATCATTCTTGCCATTTGACAGACCCGGCTCATGAGATATGTCATGAATTTCTTGTACTCTAAAGTAGAGTCGACGGATAGAAGCTGTCCGAAGGATGTTTGCAGGCCGACTCGTATGACCAGCCACAGAGGACTTCGGCGCCAGGGCAATAGGGCCTTTTTCCAGACGACATCATCACGAAGGCGTTTGACAATGGCTAAGCTAGATGGCTTCCTCACCCCGTAGGCGACCAAGACGTTCATTGCCACGTGCAATATCATTGTGGGATTTGCGGTGTCTTTTATCTCAGGCACTTCAAGACCAGCCGGGACAGACACAGGCGATAGGCTTGTTATACATTGAGAGCTCATATCTGCAAGAAATTTGGAAAGCTGATTGCGGAAATGCAAATCATCAGTCGTTTCCCAAGGGATAACAATCGAATCAGCTGGAAATGGCTGGATCAATGCGCCACGGGTAGTGATCACATCTTCGGTCAGCGGAGAAGCTTCGAAGCATTCAACATGCAGCCCCTCCACAGTACGCCTCAGAATGAGTCCTGCATTCTGTTCGCGTATATAGAGAGGTAGGGAGTCTGAGATGATATCAGTGATTGTAAGCTAGGTCATCAAATTATGAGATTTACCTCCAATGGAGAACCCCCCCAGGGTATCAGCACAGGCATCTGCATCTAGAACTCCACCTGGCATCACTTTGGTCATTCGGTGGACCATTTGTCTGATTGACGCCAAAAACTCGCTGGTGGTGTTCTTTTCATGATTGCTGTAGTCTGAGAAAACTTGATGCACGAATTGCAGAAGGCAGTCACAATGGCGCTGAGTCCAGTCGTCCTCTTGAGGGAGTTGGGGCGGCAAAACGAGATGGTGTACTATATACTCCGCCTCAGACTTGCTGAGGTTTTCCGTGATGCCCGCCATCAAAACAGAAAGTTCGGAACCTGGCCCGAATATGCGGACGTGTGGCTTTTCGAACAATCTTCATCTTGGCATTTGAAGAAGAGCTGTAAAGGGGGTATGGTTACGTGATGCAAGCTAACCAAATACCGTATGTAATTCGTTCAGTAAATAAGAATATCAGAAATATGGTCCACGTCCAAGCTGTTCTTGGAGCTAACCAGATATAGGACGCAAGTGGGGATTGCAATTTTACAAAGTTTGCCGGTGCAGCGGGAACGCGGGCAGCGGCACGTCTGTCACATTCACTGAAGTTTATCGCGAGGGTAACTTCCTTTTGAGGAGAAAATGGCTGCAATCTTGAGCTGGAACCTTGTCGTTTTCATTTTACTGTTGGCTGGTTTTGGAGGAGAGGAGAGATCCCAACCCCTGAATCTTAAGAGAACTCTGTTCCGTATGTAAGCTAGTGGTTTACGGAAACTGATAAGATAAGATAGCCCATTAGCCCTATCTTGCGAAAGTACACCATTAATTGAAGGTCGAAAGTTCGAAACATTCTCCTTAAGAAGAGACATGTTCAGTGATCAAATGTTTGAGCCTTTATAATGAGAGGTTCCTCTCGAGCTGTCATCTTCTCATCGCGGGGTCATGGGAATGAAAATAGAGTGACGTTTTGAACACGCTGATCAAAGCTCGAGATTTAAAGCTTGGAGAGACATAACTTTCTGTAAGAAGTAAACCCCATTCTGATGGATACAATAAGTATTTATGTCAAATTCTTCCATCACCTGAGTAATTATTACTCGATCTGGCCAATCAGACCCTTAAATTCGTACATCAATGAGCACTTGTTGTACTGAGTCAGACCTAACTGTTAGAACCAAAAGCGTCCATATTTAGAGTCGCTTTCTCATTAATAAATCATTGCGAGTAAGAATAGTTCAAATGCTGTTTGAATAGGCTACTCACCAAGGCAAGTTCAATATTGTAGGCAAGAACCCGCAGTGGAGCGACGCTACAGTAATATTCCACTGCTGGCATACTGTACGGGTTCCTGGAAGATACCAAGAGTCATCAACCAAATCATCTGCAGCTTTCACAAAAAGCAAATCCGACCTCAAAAGTATTCTAAAAACAGTTCCCGCTCCAAGACAAAGCCCCACATTCCAGACCCAAATCTCGCATGCAGCTCGCTCATCCGATTCCCCTTTCACCAACCACATCCCCTGCAAACCGCCCAAACAAGCAAGTGCCAAAGAACCACCACGGCGGGATGGCCATTCAGCCTCTACGGATCCGCCGCGAACCGGGTGAGTGTGGCGTTGTGGATTTTCCGTAAGCTGAGTGTGTGAGCGGGAAGGGAAGGAAGGAGAGAATCATGTGGCGCGCGGGTTATTGTACATACATACGAGGTGGATGCGGGTGTGTTGGCTGCCTGTCTATCTTTCTTTCTTTCACTACATCTTCTTTCTTATCACAGACTTCAATTTATATAATATCGATACTGTACCTTGATCGCGGCGGGCAGATGTCGCGACAGTGTAAGATTACGCCGTGAAGACACCACGCCAACCGCGTCGCAATCGATCGCAATGTACGCCCTCACAATCGTGGCGTTCGCGCTGCTGAATACCGTATGCGCGCAATTTGGAGCAATGCAGATGATGCCCGCGGGAGACCTGAGTCCACGACATGCGCTGGGAGGATTGGTGCTCAGAGCCACAGCTGGCCAATGTCCGAAATCAAGTCAACATACCTGTAAGTAACTATCCCCGCCCTCGCTCTTTCTCCAAGACAATGAGTTTAACAGAAGGCAAAAAATCAAGGCCTAGATGTAAACAACCCCAACGGCTGCTGCGACGACACAGACTATTGCATAATCAAAGCAGACCTCAGCCCAGGCTGCTGCGCAATCGGCTCCGACTGCAGCATCTCGTGCGGCTCCACCGCCTACCTCTGCACCACCACCGTAACAGCCAGCGGCACCGCAACAGCAACACAAGCCTGCTGCCCACGAAGATGCACCAGTACGAGCCATTTCGCGTGTCCGAGCACGCTGGGCGGAGGATGTTGTCCGTATGGGTATATGTGTCAGTCTGGGACCCAGGAATGCGTGTCTACTGCCGCACCGACGAGTAGTGCGGTGGTGTCTGTGATTCCGAGTGGGTGCTCGGTGGCGAATCAGTTCCCGTGTGCGAGTTCCCTGGGAGGCGGGTGTTGTGCTAGTGGGCAGGCGTGTGTTACGTCTGGAGGAGGGGAGTTCTGCTCTGCTACGGGGTCAGCGTTACTTACTCGAACGGGACCTGGAGGGGTGATTGCTACTGCGGTGACTAAGTCTTCGAGTGGAGGGCTATCTACAGGGGCGAAGGCGGGCATTGGTGTTGGAGTTGCACTTGGAGCTATTGCTATCATTGGAGCGCTGATGTGGTTCTTTTTGGTTCATCGAACTCGTGCGAGGCAGAGTGAACAAGCAACCTCTGTTCCACCAGCCATGTCACAGGGCTCCAGATCCGAGAGAAACGGAGGACCGACGAGACCCTCTCCTCGACGGCAGGCAAGTCAGCCTTCTGATTATTTTGGACCTGCCGCGGAGAGTGGACCTTTCACCGAGGATCATAATTCCCCAGCGATGAGTCCTGGATCCAACAGAGGCGTACCAGCGACCCCGCAAAGCCCAGGGGATATTGCGGTTCCAGTTGAAATCGATTCTAGAAGTCATTCCAATGTGACTACCCCAGGTGCTTTTGACTACCAGAAAAAATCAGGACCTTCTCATCCGGTTGAATTGCCTTGATATTTACTCGTCCCTAATTATGACGGGATCCTAAAAGAGGGCTCCTGGATAACGCCATTATCCGTATATTACAAACTGAGCCCTCTATCCCTGAATTACTCGAACATTTTCCAATCCCATACGATGCACATGCAGATGCGACCAACGCCCCGCTCACGACCAAACATTAACGCCGTCTATGCCACTGACAAAGGAAATATTATGACAATGCACTTCCAAAAGGAGCACTTTCTCTCAAATCTGCGACCAGATCATCGACACTATTCAAAAACCTGCCCAGGAGCTCTTGCTTCTCCGCCGTTGTTCTTGTGTTACCGCTTTCGCTGTCTGCCCGTTTTCTCGCACCAGTATCCGCTCGACTAAAAGCTCCCGCTAGCTTACTAGGACTGCGTTGTAGCATTTGTGGGACAGATACGGTTCCGTTGGCTGAAGGTATGGAGGGCGTTTCGGGCATGAGGTAAAAGTAGAGGAATTCGACGAGCTTGAGCTTGACTTGTTGGGTTGTTTCGCGGGACTTGAAGGCCGAGGTAATTGCGAGGAGGCCTTCGAGGTTTTCGAAAGTCCGGGTGTTTTGGGGAGTATCGATGAGGGCGCATACAAGGGTGATAATTGTCGCGGACTGTATCGCAGGGCACCACATTGGCTCTAGGAGGTCGAGAAGTTGCTATTTGCGCAATTAGTATTCGCTAATCATAATGTCATATCGGGAGGGAGAACGAACGTTCATGTATAATTCTCTTGAGAACAGACTCCGCGACGGTGGATGTAATAGCAGAGTTCCCTGAATCAAATCAAGGGTCTGGATAATCAACAGATCATTTTGGCCATCATTCGACTTTCCCAACAGCCTGTCCAAGCAAGTGATCAATCGTATAGCCACATTCCACTCGAATCCATCCTGCAGCTTGAAGAATTCTCTGAAAGCTGGGTCGCTGCCCAGCTCATTGAGAGGTTTCAGAGGCGGTGGTTCCTTTCCCGGATCAATCACAGAGCGGCGCTTCTCAGCAGCGGATTTCGGCGAGGCTGACGAGAGGCAGACCTCTGCGAGCAAACCATCGATCTGGCGCAATCCCTTGCGAATCTTTCCCTGGTCGTAGGAGGAGAGATTGTCAAAGGCGAGGTTGAGCAGTGCTTCCATGGTTGTGATGTTTATTTTGTTTTGTGTTTTTGGATTCGGGGACTGCAATTGCGATTGAAGGAATGAATTTCGCCAGAGACCGCCGCCGGAGTAAATGAGAAGAATACGCTGAGCAATGTTAATACAAGAAAGGCGAAATGAAGATTTTGTGTTATTGTTTGCTTGGGAAAATGAAGAAGCTTGGACTTGGATCTTCCTCGTCGTCGCTTCTGAGCTGTCAAAGGTTGCCATGGCAGCAACCACGTTGCGACCCGAGGCTGCCACATTGAGTAGGCGGTGGGACTTCGGCAGAGGCGGCAGAAAGGATGCTTTGGGAGTAGCCAATTTTCTAATCTGGGCAACGTTTACTACGTACAGGCCATAATAAATGTTAATGAGCATTGACCAGTATTTAGCTACAAATAGCAATATACCACGAAAGCCGAACAGGTGATTGGTCTGGCGGCCCTTGGAGACACGGCCACAATCACCTCACATTTAACATTTATTAAGGCCTGTGGGTAGTATCGTCGTTTATCGCAATTTTCGATAAGCAGAAGGAGCGAGCATGCTGTAAGCAGCGGCTTTGCGGCTTTTGCGCCAACGCCGCAGAGCCAAGGATATTCAAAGATCGGTAGAGTTCAAGTATGGGTCGATTGAAACCCAAGATTCGTACTGCAGCCTCGCAACGTACGAATGCTACCTCCCTAGGTAGGATTGCCACTTTAGGACGGTGGACGGTACCACTAAGTGTGCCCAGCTTGCATTTATCCTGGTGTTCCATCCAAGTCAATATGCGCGTAAGACGCTGCGAGCTCGAGCTCTGATGCCGGCCAGATGGTGGTAGATACTGTGAGACATTGGGTGAAACTTCTGTTCCGGCATGTGTCAATATCGCCTTGGGCCCTCAAGCATGGCGCAATTCGCATGAATATACGTATCGATATATCGACGCGGAAGCTTGAAATAGCTGGAAATAGCACGGTGGAGGTCAGCCGCCCTACAAAAGGAATAGAATCGTCTGGCACATGTGAAAAGGAGCTCGCACTCGGGAGCCAGTGGCATCGGCTCTTGGGGCAACGAGCTGACTCGCATAAGTCTCCGCGAGGCACATCAAAGCAGCAAACCATCCATGCCTGCAATTCCTACTGTGCCGAAGCAGCTCGCGAATCTGCAAAGATCAAAGATAAAAAGGGTCCTTCCTCTCCAAGGCCACGAATTCGGATAGTCAGATCCATTTTTTGCTGTCCTCGTACGAGTAACCTTGTTATTATTGTCCTCACCAAACTACTCCAGCTCTAGTGTAACGTCCTGCAGCCTCGTGCCCCACCACCGCGCCGACCCCTCGCAGGCGACCCCTCGCACCCTCGCGGACTACTAAGAAAGATCCCAGTTATCCTACACCTACACCGGCGGTACCAGCACGATTCTCACCTGCGAAAGCGAAAGGCCTAGATCTGGCCTGATTATATGCGGCATTTGAGTGCGAATTATAGTACTATTTCCCTCTAGCAGGGCCCCCTCTTACGCCGTGGACCTGCAGCCTCGTTCCAAGGTTTACGTACATCCAACACTGCAGCCTGGCGCTCTGCTCAAACCCCATCACGGAGGTGGAGAGGAGGATAATACAAATGTTCCAACGCAACCTTTCCCACGGAGGACCTTCAGCAATGGCTTCTGAGCAGTTGCGATCACCCAACGTCATCCCACCTCGAACCTCTTCCACCGGTCAGAATGGCCTAACACAGGGCCCTGTCACTCCTTCCAAAGCTGTGTTAAAGCCTGTACCAGAAGGCGACTGGATAAGCCAGAGGAAGCGCTCCCTCACAAACCCGAATTCGATAAATCCCACTATCCAGCAACCCGGCGGATCTCCTCCAGACCCGTCGAAATACAATAAGAGCGACATGGCATTCTATGGAAAGGGCAGTTGGTCGTCGAATAAAGAGCAGATATTGATGGGGCCATATGAATACTTGTTTGCACAACCGGGGAAGGATATTAGATCGCAACTCATCGCCGCGTTCAACGAATGGTTGGAGGTGCCTGCAGAGAGCTTGGAGGTGATCAAAAATGTTGTGGGCATGCTCCATACTGCGTCACTACTGGTAGACGATGTCGAAGACTCGTCATTGCTGCGCCGAGGATTGCCAGTCGCACACAGCATCTTCGGAACTGCGCAGACGATCAACTCGGCAAATTACGTATACTTTGTGGCACTCCAAGAGCTTGGCAAGCTGAAGAATCCAAAAGCAGTCAATATTTATACGGAGGAGCTATTGAACTTGCACAGAGGTCAAGGAATGGATCTGTTCTGGAGAGATACTTTGACTTGTCCCAGCGAGGATGACTATCTTGAGATGGTTGGCAATAAGACGGGAGGTCTCTTCAGACTAGCGATCAAATTGATGCAAGCCGAGAGCAAGAATCTCAAGTACGTATGGCCCCTCTTCGACCATGAATTCCAATTAACGTATGAAAGGGATTGCGTTCCTCTAGTTAACATCATGGGCATCATCTTCCAAATCCGAGATGACTACCAAAACATATCATCCCCAGAATACTCCTTCAACAAGGGAATGTGTGAAGATTTGACTGAGGGCAAATTCTCCTTTCCTATCATTCACAGCATTAGAACACGACCAGAAAATATGCAGTTGTTGAACATCCTGAAGCAAAAGACAGAAGACGAGCAAGTAAAGCGATACGCCGTGCAGTACATGGAGAGTACTGGCAGCTTAGAATATTGTCGAAAAGTTCTGTCAACATTGATGGAGAGAGCAAGAAGGCTATTGGACGAGTTGGATGACGGAGTTGGGAAAGGCAGAGGCGTTTTGAAGATATTGGAGAAGTTGGTGGTTTGATTTCCAAATTTCGAGCCAATTTATTGATGATTTAGATGGAGCGCTCACTTTAGGCTAGGTTTTCGGCAGAGGCGAATTGATATCCAATGACTACTATACTTTGTACAATTCTTTTCTTTCACAGGTTGCTACCTTTGATCTGTTGTTTCAAGTCAGGTGTGGATCGCAAGTCGCGGCTCCTGCATCTATTGCACTCACTGCATGAGTCGAGGAACACAAAGATGCAGTGGTACAAGATCAAATGATACCAACATGCATCTACAGATCTCCTTCCTTTGGGATACAATCCCCCGCAATAAATCTGCAAGTTGCAGGCAATGATTGGAGGGTCGGTGAGCGCGGTGCCGTATTTCCGGAGATACACCCATCTTATCTCCAAAACTTCACCGCGTTCGCTCCGTCTTCAGACTACATATTAAAAAAATGCGCACAAATTGTAGCTTTTATTCATCTGCATGCTTCAAGCTAGGCTTTGTATCGCCTTTTAATTTTGATAATTTTCATTCCGCGTTTTGGCCAAGATTTCCAGATGGACACGAATAAAGTCGTCAACGCGTCTACCACGGTGACACGTGACGAGGATGAGAAACAAAACATCGACCCCAAGACTGACGAGAGTTTGTCGAAAGAAAAAACTCGACAAGATGTTCCTCCTACTCAAGATATCATTTCTTCCTCAGAAGCAGACAAATCTTCTCCCAAAGACACAACCACCGTCATCGAAAACTCGAATGTCCTCAAGCCGACAGAAACCACCACTTCAGCTCCACAAAAAGACTACAGTTCTTTCACATTATGGGAAAAGCGGTTCATAGTGTTTGCTGCTACCATGGGAGCTTTCTTCTCTCCGTTTACGGCGCAGATATATTTTCCGGCGTTGAATACGATTGCGAAGGATTTGAATGTTAGTTCGAGTCAGATTAATTTGACTATGACTACTTATATGGTATGCTCTTTCTTTACTTTTGTCATTGAGAGGTCGTATGAAGAGGGAGAAAATAGGATAGTGCTAATGGAAGTTCATAGATTTTGCAAGCCACAGCTCCAGCGTTCATTGGCGGTTTCTCGGACACGGCTGGTAGGAGACCGGCGTACATTATCTGTTTTGTGATATACATCGCAGCAGACATTGCATTGGCATTACAGAACAACTATGTTGCTTTACTAATTCTTCGAATGGTATGTCCCATCCCGAACTCCTCTCATCTCTAAATCTCACCACCCCTATCCACCCCCTCACCACAACACTAACACCTTTGACCAGGTCCAATCCGGCGGCTCATCCGGCACCGTAGCCCTCGCCAACGCTATCGTAGCCGACGTAGCCACCTCCGCCGAACGCGGCATCTACATCGGCATAACCTCTCTCACCGGCATCCTCGCACCCTCACTCGGCCCCATCCTAGGCGGCATCCTCTCCCAATACGCAGGCTGGAAATGGATCTTCTGGTTCCTCGCCATCCTCGCCAGCACCTTCTTCATCCCCATGCTCCTCTTCATGCCCGAGACCTGCCGTCTCATCGTAGACGACGGCAGCGTGCCCCCACCGCGCTGGAATCGCAGCTGGCTGAATTACCGTAGTGAGAAGAGACGTCTTAGAGCTGGGGAAGGGGGGCCGGATTATGCGAAGCGCGATGAATTGGCTAGGAAACGAGGCCCGGTACGCTTTCCCAATCCGTTGGAAACGCTGGTCGTAGCGTTCGAGAAAGAAGGCTTTTGCGTGCTGTTTTATGCGGGTATAGTCTACGCCGGTTTCTACGCCATCATTTCCGGCATGCCCTCGCAACTCAAGGACATCTACGGCTTCAACGACCTAAAAGTCGGCCTCATGTACCTCCCCCTGTCCGGCGGCTCCCTGCTAGCAGCTTTCACGCAGGGCAAAATCACAGACTGGAGTTGGTTCCGCGAGGGGCGACGCGTAGGCATCAAGGTCTCGAAATCGAGACAGCAGGATCTATCCAACTTTCCCGTAGAGAAAGCCAGGCTGCAGGTTGCGCTGCCGATGTTGGGGTTCGCGTGTATCTGTACGATTATCTATGGTTGGATATTACATTTCCGCACTCATCTCGCTGGTCCAATTATCCTGCTTTTCTTCCTGGGGTATACATTGATAGGGGCCACGCAGACGATTAGTATTCTCATTGTGGATATTAATCCCGGCGCTGCGGGCACGGCGACGGCGGCGTTTAATTTGATTAGGTGTTTGTTGGGGGCTGCTGCTACGGCGTTGATATTGCCGATGACGAGGGCGATGGGGCTGGGGTGGGCGTATACGTTTATTGGGTTGGTTTATGTGGCGTTAAGTCCGATGTTGGTGCTGGTTATTAGGTGTGGGCCGCGGTGGAGGCGGGAGAGGAGGGAGAGGGATGAGGTTAAAGCGAGGGTGAAGAGGGAGAAGGTTTGAGTTTTGTTGTGTGATACCCCCCTTTGTATATCTGGGCGGACGGATTGGAAATTATAGAGCAATATATACTGCAGGTATACAAAGTGATCATAAAATAAGTTACGGGCACGACAATTGTAATATCGACGGGCAGAATTCAGGGACGCTTGTGCTGCTTGTCCAGTGTGGCGTTTTAGCGGAGCCGAGCCCCTACTCTTCAGCTCCCAGAATTTCTCTTGGGTATTCGTCAGCTAACTTCGAGCATGTTCCGCCTACATATTTATATTATTGGAATAATTGATGCTTCGATTCCCAATGGCGGCATCTTCGCTCCTAGAATACTACCAGATGAAAGCGTCTATATCTAAATTCAACTCCTCTCGTCCAATATTCTTCCGGAAGCGTCTTCAAGCTCCCACATGTCTAAGCTTGCGGGATACATCTAGCGCTGAGGAAGTTGACTTGACCCATAAGATTTCCTGGCTTTTCTCAATGGGACACTTCCAAAAGCGTCTTGATGTTGTATGCGGGCAGTTAGTGGCTCCTCTCCGATCTTTTACTCGAAAATTTCATGGGCTGTATTTCCCAAATGTCTTCGTCGGAGTCGGATTCTTCGAAAGCTTGGATGGTTCGAGGTCGATCCAAAGTTAATGTGCTCCTGGCGTTTGATCGTCCTCTCCGAGAAGTACTTTCGGATCTCGCATCTTCAAAACTTGCTCGAGCGGCTGGTATATCCTCTTGACCCATTCTCGTCGGACTACTCGATCCCGTTCTCTTCCTTTTCGGCCGTTCAACAGACTTCGGCAGTCCCTTGGCAATGGCTCTGGTCTTGGTTTTCGCCTTGGTGAAAGCATGAGCATCTTTGAAATGTTCCTTCAACCCCTCGCCAGATTCCATGCGTCCACACGGACAAGAAACTTTTTTCGACTCGCGATCTTTGAAAAACTCATTCCACACATCATCCACTTTCCTCTTCCACCCACTCCGTCGCTCATTCCAAACTTCATACTTGGCCGCCGTAGAATTGTCCGTCCATCTCCGAATATGTTCCTCGGAATCAATCCACGCCTTAAGCCCAACCAAAGGATGGTTATGTTTCAGCGCCAGCTCGATAGATTCTATGAATTGAGTAGGTAGTTCCGCGTGCGCATAATCTTCTTTGAATTTATCGAAATCGTAGTTGAAAAGTCGGGACAGAACGGGACTAGCTACAGGTGTGTTGAATTCCATTGTCAGTAGAAAGCCTCCATGGATGGTGAAGACTGTGTGGATGCACCCGATTGGAATGTAGATTACGTCTGCTGAAGTCGTTTTGAATATGAGGCCTCCTTCAAGATCTTTCCCTATTCTTGCTAATTTCTCCTTTTGCGCATCGGATTTTCGCATCAATTCCAGATTGTTGAGTGTCGGTGGAAACATCATCCAGATTTTCTCGGTGGGGCCCAAGGTGGTCGATATTCCGTCAGAGTTGTCTAGAAAACTTTGCAATTAGATTCGGATCTACTCGTAAATTTTTAAGGAACGTACCAATATGTAAATCGGTGACCCAAAACTTCGGAGTCAAGAGCGCCTGAAGATTCGTCTCATCGTGGGGCTCAACATATGTCGACAAGGCTCCAGGGACTTTCACGCTCCCATCCGGAAGTAGATCAAGTAATCGATAGCCAATCAGCGCAACGCAATGGGTTTTGTTCGGCTCGTATAGTTGCGCAATCGCGGTTCGAGGATCTATGTCCGGATCGATCGCGCCGTTTCTAAAGGCAGGACAATACTCCTGGTAATCATCCACCCTGTTCTCCTTTTCCGCGAGTTTTCTCGATGCAATCAAATCGAGGGTATCAAAGATCATATCTTCGCTGCTAGGACGCTTGGAGACCCAGCATTGGTCCGAATCGAAAATTCGAGGATATGTTGTGGTTGACTCAAGCCACATCTGTCTGGTCTCCGTCGACATGTCTTCCGATGTTGATAAATCAATATTCTGGACGATTTCCTTTGTTCTCGCGTCAAAGTCATGAAGATGCTCAAGCAGGATCTGTACTTTAGTTCTGCTATGTTTCTATAGGGTAAAAATGTTAGTTTCTAGGTGAGGAGTAGGGGCAAAGACTTACGCTAGATTCACCATTCGAATTCGGAGCTGCCTTGGAAGGTCCAGTTTGCTTGTTGGAGGAATGAGGGAGGGTGCCGGAGGATAATGCAGAACCTATTGAATGTGCATTTTGCTTTGCCGGTAGATTTCGAGATGGAGATATGATCTTCTCGGAACCCTTTCGGCTTGCTGGGTGTTGAGTACGTGGACGTCTTTCCGGCTCAGGTGATGAGTCTGATAATGTAGTGAGATCGACGAAGCTTGATTTCGATCTCGAAATACTTGGGTCAAAAAGTTAGCTACGGAAAAACTCAAACTCCAGAGAACTTTAAATGCTACTTACTTTGATACCACGGCTTGAGCTGCCGGCATGGTCTTGAGAGTATTTATTAATTTGAGACCCCGCGCTCGATAAGTGGCCTCACGAAGGTGATCTTGGAGATCAAAACATGACGGGAATTCCATAGCACAGTATGGGCACCTCTCCATACAAAGAGCAACTTGTATGTTCCCATCCTTCTGTGGCCAAGCTTTGTGGTCAAGCGCGTGGCATTTACAAGGAGACGTGAGCTTCCGTACTCGCCTGCCATTCTCTGAGAAGACCATAGCTGAAACAAGAACGACAAATGAATCCCTAGGTACTTCATTTCTCGCAAAGCTGAGACGTATTTCGAAAATGCAGAAAGCAAACAACGGGATCGGGAGGTTGAGCGCGCATCCCTGCTGCCGCCGACCAGTTGTAGACCAGTATTCACTGAAACCCTGCACTGTCACACAAGCTTGTTTGAACTGCGAAATTCTTTCCAGTGAATGAACACACTTGATTTTTGCAGGAGGATAACCAGATAAATTCAATCCAGACAACGAATTCTTCTCGTAACCTCAACTCGTTACTCTACCGACTTCAACATCTCTCTCCCACAGCAATCATGGCGTCGCGACAGGGCTCTGGTACAAGACCGCAAAAGAGAAAGAATAATGCGACTCACGCAGAGGGTAGCACGAAGTCCCAAAGGGGAACGAGACAACGAGTAACCAATACCGAACCCATCGACTCAGAGACCAACGACGTGGATGAGCCCGAGCTTAAGAAGATGAAGAAACGGTTCGCCGCTATGGTGGGAAAGGTGGAAACCAAAGAACAAGTTGCCGCCGCGAGCCAGTGGATGACCTCGATGCAGTGCACGAAGAATGACCTTGGCAAATTTAAAACTTTCAACGACCATATGGAAGAATCTGGTCTTCAGAGTGTCTGGTAAGAATGATGGATGGAACTTGGCGTTGATAAGAACGGGCGCTGACTCTCGGATCACCGTGTCTAGGCCAGATATTATTATGTACCGAACCATCGGCGAGATCTCAACATATTTTCTTGATGGCCAAAACTTGCGCAATGAAGGTCGAAAAAATGTCTCCGCCATCAACGCGCTGGATGAGTTGGAAATTTCAGTCGTGGGCTGGGTGCGACTGGCTTCCGAAAGGCGATTGAGTCGGATGGAAGAGTTGGCTGAGATTGAGGATGGTGAGGGACAATATGGATCCAACGCTGAGCGGCTTAAGGAGTTCATGACGAAGTACAAGACGCAACAAAAGTTCAAGAAGTGGACTTATGACCGCATGAAAATGCTCCGCTTCAAGATCTACAAGGTAGTCCACGAGCTCGATGGGCAGGACCAAAGACCTATGTTGCCATCCAGTAAGTTCCGTTGTCATGCCAGTCAAGTTTGATCGTTACTAACAAAATATTCTAGATCCTCCTCAGTCAAGAGTTTCAGAAGCAATGGAGGCAGAAGCGGAGTTCCAACAAACCTTCAAGAGAAGCCCCAGTCACGATTTGATCAAATCCGAGGAAGAATCTGAAGATGGCCAAGAAATCCAACACGGTCGAGAGTTTCTAGATGTCCCAGAATGACAAGACGAACAAGACGAGCACGATCACCGAGAATATCAATATGGGGTAGACAGAGATCCACTCGACTCAGCAACGACAAGATCAACAAGTATCTGTAGCGCCCTTTACTAGGACGACGGTTACGAAGGGTATAACGAGTATAACGAGTACGTCGGACCAACGCGAAAACGTAAAAAGTCATTTCGCGAAATCAGAAGGGGTGAAAGAAAAGGGGCTCTGAATAGTATGCTTTCGGCCGCACTCCTTGATGGAGTGCCATGGAGAACGCCACCTGAGGCCCGGCATGTCTGCGAGTACTACGAGCGTTCCCCTGAGGAAGATGAGCAGTATAGTTCTCTTTACGATGCTATCGAGGCGGTAGTGGAAAAACTTGAAAATGGTTCCGAGGCTCCTCAATATGCTCGCAATGGACATGCCGCGGGTTTTCATTGGAAGGTCTTGAACGAGGTAAAGGAGATCTTAAGAGACAAGGGTGACGATAGGTACGAAGACACTCATGCGAACAAAAAGGCAGACGAAAATGAAGTGGTTGAAGATTGGACTGTCGACAAGGCGAAAAGAGTAGCCCGGAAACTTGCTGTGATGGGGTTAAAGTACAAGAAAATTCTCGTGGACGAGGTTCTCACCCCCTTGCGCAAGGAACATAAAATCAACAAGTTGAGAAAATTGAATGATCAAATGGAAGACCTAGAGTCAGCTATCATACAGTCACATAAGATGAAGCAGGACGCGGAAAAAGAATCTCAATCATGAGTATCAATGCGTCAAGGGAAATTTATGAGGGAGGAAATGTCGGTCAGGTTCGGTTTTTTCTACCAAGCAAAGAACAGGAGTCCCAAATTTCGGCCTTCATTTGTACGCAGCGATCCTCTTTTGGAGTCCTGCTTTCATTCCGTCATCATATATTCGTTACTATCGTGAAAGAATAATCTCAAGGTCCCCGGTAGTCGAACACCTGACTCCAATCATAGTTATAGTTGTTGTCCACATCGAAAACCGACGTCCAGTCGACGCCTAATTCCGCATCCGTAAAGGGGGACTGAAAAAGCGAATCCTGACTGAAAGGCACCAACGAAATCGTGTTGAAATCCATCGTATCGGTTGCAAGCAGCTGTGTCTCGTTACTACCAACACTGAGCGGTGCCTCAGATTCATTTCTTTTCAATTTGCCAACTCGCACCTTCCCAAAATACGGAATCACTGCCTCATAACCATCTGGTCCGGAGTACGTCCCACTGTAAGCCATGGACAGATTCTCCAGAAGTTGTGCCCCCTGGCCGGCGACAGAGCAGTCCATCCCGGTAGCAACCATTTGCAATTGCCTGATCACACTTTGAATTAAACCCCAATCCTCCGCCTCTTGGTATATGCAGCCAAGGGACTGCGACACAAGACCGATAACCATCACGAGAGCCGAGCTGAACGCTTGAAAATCCAGTAGGTCGCACATTATGATCTGCGAATCGCCTGTGCCTCGAAGATTCCGATACGATTTCATCATCTCTCTCGATGATTCCAGAGCCACTTGTCTGCTGTGCTCAAACTTCTTGTCGGTCGATGACTTGAGCATGTATGGGAGATGGAGGAACTTGAGACTTTGGTAGTAGTAGATTTTGAAAACTGAGCGATAGTAGAGTTGGCTGAGAGGCATGTCGGTAGTGGGAGTCGCATTCCAAAAATCTTGGGGCATTGAAGCTCGACAAGTATACAACTCTTGCTCGATCTGTAAAGTTACCGAATAATCTACGTCGTGCGCGTTTTGATTGCGGTCCACGATGTGACCTGCGATTATGCAAATGTCATGCATTGCTCGTGAGAGAGAGTTGTCTCCTGCAAACTTTTTTGAAAGCGCGGGATGGGATTCGGCGATGCCATACGGGAATCCCAGGATCAGTGACAATTGTCTGTCTACTGGCCATAGCTGTGACCACAGAGCGCTATGTTCATTGCCGGGTTTCATGTTCGGAATTCCAAGAAGTATTGCAAGGTTCAGGGCATGGCGAATTTTAAGCCAAGCCTTTCGAGGCTTGCCCATGTTGATATATAGTTTAGAATGTAACATGATGCACTGCAAGTCTTCAATTGTACCTTCCGCTTCATTGCCGATAGAGAGGAGCGTGTCTGCACTGCTCATGTACGAGTCTAGAAGAACGTTTGGTGGGGCAGGCAATTGTCTTCGATACATGAAATCATTCGAAAGCTGTTGGATGCAAAGCGCGAGCCAAAGTACGGACTTTGCAGCTCTGGCAGGAACACCTGAATTCAAAGAGTCGAGGATGAACTCTCGCGCCGAGTGCACGCCAGTGACAGGTCGTTTTGGATCAAGGCTTGCTAGAGATACCGGCCAAATGAACCAGTACGGTTGAGTGACTGTCAAGATTTCCGTGAGGTCCTCAGGATTTGGTAGCAGTGAGCTCAATGCTTCGATACATGATCTTACACGCCGGCTTGCATGCGATTGAAGGCGCTCTCTGTCAAATTGAGAGTCATTTCGTTGGATGAACATTGCATCTTTGAACAAAGCGAGCAGAGGTGCATCTTCGAAAGAATCCGACTCGTCCGGAGGAGCAAAGAAGTTTCCAGATTCGGATGTAGTCAAGGACTCCGTCCGCCGTGTGGATACGCTTTCCGTTGCACTTGCCTCCGGACTTGAGAGGGGTCGAAGGCGCTTGAGGGCTTCTCCTGTACTCGTCTTGAATTCAGCCATGCTGACAGACTCAATGTCAACATCAATGGCCTTGCAGATATGGCTGACCATTCCTTCCAATTCTTCCAATCTCTGCTGCATGTTTCCCTCGTAGCGTTTTCTGGTGCCCCCCTGCCCCTGCGGGCGAGGTTGCTGAGGTACACATTGAGCTTCATGCAGAATACATTCGCGACAAGATTGCTGCTCTTCCTCAAAAATACACCGTACTTTGCGTCTCCTGCATTCCGCACAGCTTTTCGTACCAATTCGCATCCGCTTCGGAGGCCGATCACTTGCGTCGCTCTTGGGTGTTTGCATGGTGTCGCGAGCCGTTGCAACTAACCTAACGAGTTCGGCGTCTCTTAAACAGTGTAAAATTGCCTATTTCGGGGCGAATAGAAGATTGTGTGAGGTCAAAGGTTGCTGACTGGCGACGATGGGTCGATTTTAAGGTGGGATGCGAGAGTCCACTCCACGACCCCTGAAGTAAGCGACAGGAGGTTGCCTACGCCTAAAAGGGAAATAAATCGACTAGCCAGTGTAAAAACACTTCTATAGCATTCGAACGTAATTCTAATTAGCGTGTTGATATGGCCAGAGGCCATCACAGATCTCATACCCCCAGATCAATTCGTAATTGACGTTGGATTACTAATACAGATAGCTCGTTTCACAACCCTTGAGCAGTATAACACGCATAATTTCTGAACCGAGACACTCTCACGGTTTGTGATAGAAGCCGCCTTTGATGTAATTGGATAAGACCAATTGTGCGGCCGACAAGCTCCCAGTGAAATTATAGAAGTTGACCACTAGCAGACCTAGTTTGTGCTGAGTTAATCGAGCTCGGACGAATTCGGGCGAATTCGCACACCCTCGTGCATGGCTTGGAAATCCGGGTATGCCCTCTCTATATCCTTAATTCCATTGACTTCCGAACATCCCTGTAACTCGGGCGAGATGTTCATGAGGAGGAATTCCGATTTCAAACAATATACCGATGGAAATATATATAGATCACTAACATGTTTTCCTCGGAATTTCATCACCATCAAGTCAATATCTTAATCATCAGCATTAAATTCGAGCATCATTCGGTGAATAATTTTATTCACAGATCAAATCAAAAGCCAAATCTCACTATAAAAACTCTAGAGAGTGCCCTGTAATAATCACCGACAAACTCACCAGTATCAGTGACACATCTCACCGCCGCAACCATGTCTCTCGCCCCACAGCTGACCGCCGTCAGCGAGAAGTTCAAGAGCTTCCCCGCCGAGATCACAGGCCCAATTCTCAAAGCAAAGTCTGATATCGTCGCCTCCTTCGACCCCTCAAAGGCAATCCAACCCGGCTCCAAGCTTCCCTCGTTCACTCTCAGCGACGCTACTGGAAAGAAAGTCAGCAGTGACGACCTTCTCTCCAAAGGCCCTCTGCTCATCAGCTTCTACCGTGGAGAATGGTGCCCATTCTGCAACCTCGAACTACGAGCTCTCCAGAAGCATTTGCCAGAGATTGAATCCAAGGGTGCAACACTTGTGGCCATCACGCCTGAGCTACCCGACACCACGCTCTCGACTTCTGAGAAGAACGAGCTAAAATTCAAGGTCTTGAGCGATGTTGGAAACAAGTTTGCTCATGAGCTGGGTATCGTCTTCCAGCAGCCTGATGAGATGCGCCCGGTGTTTAAGCAAATCGGACATGATTTGAAGGCGAGGAATGGGGATGATTCGTTTGCGGTTCCGGTTCCGGCTACTCTTTTGGTGGATAAGACCGGTGTGGTCAGGAATCTGTATTTGGATGCTGATTACACCAAGAGGTTGGAGCCTGAGGTGGCAGTGGGCTGGATTGATGCTTTGTGAGGGGGACTTCCTTGACCGGAGTTGCATGGGTTCGAGGGGTTCGAGGGATGCCGGTACAATTTGCGTTGCTATTGCTGATCGTGGCATTTTGTTGGTAATGAAAAGTAGTACTCTTTAAACAATCGCCGCTTCAGTCAAAACAGTATCAATCTATTAGCATTGGTGATTCTACATCCTTATCAAAGCAATTACCTGTCAATGATTCTCCCCGGAGAAAACATGTAAAGTCTCACCATGGATTTTAATTTCAGTATTGTGCTCTCAGCGATTCTGGCGAGATCGCCCGACAATTCTTTAGCAACAACTGCCAAACAGCAGGGCAAATGGCAATAGAGTAATGGTAGTATGACTTATCAAATGCCGATGATGAGCCTTCACCGTCTTGGCCCCTGCCCAGTTTGTGCTCTTTCAAAAGGTTTTGCGTGCATAGAATCAACGTTAGAAGGCCTAGACGCCGAAGGAACATGGGCAGGCCCCGCCTCTTGATCCAAAGTTGATTTGTTTCTTCGCTTCCTGAGACGTGGGAAGCGACCAGAAGTAGACGAATTCTCTTTCTCTTTCTCTTCCAGAGTGTTAGAGATATCTTTGAAGCCCGCGACCGCGAGGTTGTGTTTAGATCGCCGGGACGTGTGTTCGTGGTCGAGATCTCGGCGCTGAATTTTGTCAGTTGTTTGTGAGAATGGAGGAATCGTAGCTCATACAAGCCAGATGTACCAGATGGCCATTATAATCAGTGTTAGGGGCACACTGATAGCCCAGTAGAGCCACAGCCTACTGGAAGCCACTGAGGCCCAGCTGGGTGCCTTCCAGTCAAACATGCTCATCGAGAAAAAGGACTGGGCTATGTATTAGTAGACTTCAGGTGGGTTTGGTGAACCTTGAACCTACTGCAACAAAGGTTGCCGGCAAGAAAACTATACTCATGAAAGCAAGTGTTCGCATGGCCGAGCTGTCGTCCTTGGCAGCTTCCGCGATGTCCCGTGAAGCCGCTGCCATTTTGAGGTTGGATCGATTATCTCGCTGCACAACTAGGTTATATACCTGGTCATTCTATTTTAGCTATTGGAGTCTTTTGACGAACATCGACCCAACTCACCACGTCCAATTGACTCTGGGCTATTCGTTGGTTCATCTTTACTTCTGCCAGCAGAGCCCGATTTTCATTCTCGATTTGGTCCAGGCGAGATACTAACGCTAATTCGTTCGCGGCGGTATCACGACGGAAGTATCTCTCGCATTGTTTTATGTAGTCAAGTGAGTCGAGGGTCGCCTCTATACGCATTTGATGAAAAGATAATCTTGATATTATACCATTCAACTTTCGGGTTACATCATCGAAGTCCAGATCCGCGGTGGTATCGGTCGTTCCTGGCAAGTCGTAACTATGCATGCGTGTCTGAAGCTCGACTTTGAAGAGATTCAAAGCGTGTCTCTTGATGTGGTTGGAATCGGATTGTGTTTGCAGCTCACAGAGAATTAGTGGAATCTGCATCGGGTGAGATGCACTTGGCTTTAAGCCTAGTCCTATGATGAAAGATAAAAGCTCATCAAGCTCGGTTGGCAACACCCCAAGAATGATTCCGATAGTGACATTGGTATTTCCGTTCCATGAGAGTGCCAGCGCCCAGTTCTCTGCGACAGAGTTTGGACATCGATAGACAAATCCTGTCAATTTAATCAAGGCATCAGTGTTTTGGGAAGTTTAGGCTACAGTAATGTGGGACAAGACAAAATGCGCTACGAGGAATTGACTAATTTGAAAATGGCTCCCAGGGATGGAATCAAAGTGTGTTTTGGGATGAGGGGTCGGCGTACCTTGCTTTTCGCTGGCGTCGCTCCGCGTATATCTCGAGGTTCTAGCAGTCCCAGTAAAGATAGATTGCAAGTAAGCCGCCGGTAAGTTGAATGTCTCAAACATTTTGAGAAATTTCGGCTTGGAGAATGGAATTGTCAGGGAAGTTTCAACATCACCCGGATCTGAGATTGAAATGCTTAATGTCCAATTAGAAAAACAATAAGATGGTATATTTAGACGACGATTTACACGTAGACTTACATGAGATGAAGAGATGGGCTTGGATCTGCAATTGCCGAGCTTGATTTTGCAGGTTCGCCATCCCCTGGCAAAGCAAGGAAATCAGACAACCAATCATCAATTGTGTCATCGGATAAACTGTTCAGTGGGATATCTCGAGCCTGGTCATTGTGTGAAGGCTGCTGGCACATTAGGACAAAATGTTATGAGATAAAAGCTGGCAGGCCCAGAAAGCTTAAGCTTACCTGATCGAAAACCAAGGATAGCCTGTGACTGGTCCTTGGTTTAAACTTAAGACCATGTTCTACATCAAGATATCTTTGATATCGTGGATTGATAGAACTCCCGAATAGTGTGCCAGGTTGTTCAAGGTCGGCTTCCGGTTGAAGTGGCGGAGAAGTCTGAGCATTTAGATCATGAGTTTTTGTCCTGAGAAAAACAGATTTAGAAGGCTACTTTAAAAAACAAGGACCACCATAAATCATTCCATACATTATCTGTATCTGGGCTGTCTGCATTAGAAGCACCAGAGAAGCTTTCATATTCTTCAGCCGACCGAGCATTTTCTCCAATTCTTTCTTTCTCGAGGAATGTGGTATAAAACGATGTATTCTACTTTCTCGGCGATCGTACTCTTCTGTGAACTCGTCTAGTTTTTGGTAAAGATCAGATAGCTCTCCTGTAGCTTGCGTAACAAATGTTTGAACACGTAATTGGGTGTCACTGCTTAAGACCTGGGGTCCATAGTCTTGAATGACGGCTTTCAGAGCCCCTAATACTGGGTTCAGTGATGACAAATCCATGGAAATTTCTTGAAGCAGTCTCTGCTCAGGCAGAGGCGCGCTTTGGGTCCCAATTTGCCACAACACTCCGTTCAGTTTAGATGCAGTACCTATAAGTCCCGCAATCGAAGCGGCCACACTGAGAGGGTCCGCCATAAAATGCGGTTTGAATTCGAATCCAGAGGACTGTCGTTGTATTTAGCAGGGCGTTTTTAGTCGGAATAGGTTGCTCCTCGACTGTACGTAGGAAAGCGGTTAACGTTACAGTATTTGAGGGTCTCAGCCGCAATCGGGCTGTGGAAGGCCAGTTAGGTGATTGGGTACCTTGCTCGAGAACACGAAGAGCATCGAGGCTCTTGACTATGGCGATAAAATCATGCAACGTAAGAAAGAAGTAAAACGATATAAACACAGCACTCTGCGAAAATAACAGCTAGCAGGTATCAAAGCAGAAATGGACATTAGAACTAATACACTTGCAACTTCATGTCCCGCTCCCCAGCAGTTGCAAAGGTTGAGCCTTGCCCTTATGGTGGCCTTCAACCCAAAGCCACAGGCAACAAAGTTTGGCACCAAAATTTTCAAATAAGCCAGATTGCGAGCGAAAAAAAATGTATTTGCGAAAGAGAGGAGGTTGTGAAGCTGGCTAAATTCTCGCCAAGCATCGTCATCCCCGCGAGCGCCAAACCGAGCTTCCAAGCCAAGCACAACAGCTCTATGCGCCAACCTCCTCTCCACGCCTCCTAGGCCCCCAACGAGTTCCTCGAATGGCCTCGCAGCTTCGATGAAAGCCATTTTAAGGCCCGGTGCAGACCTAGTTGAAGCTGGCACATAGTCGCCATGCTTTCCGCCTTCACGGCCCGGCCCATTGTCGAGCTCAGACAGCGGGACAAGTCCAAGATCGAATCCATTCTCGCATACGGTTTGTAGCACCGCTTTTCTATTGAGCATAGCTTATATGTTGGACAGGCGATCGGATACTTGTTGGGCTAAATTCGGGCAGCTTGAGGATTTACCGTGTCAATGAGATTCCGGAGGAAAATGGGAAGGAGAATGGAGCTCCCAAGGAAGACGGCACGCCCCCCGACAGACCTACCTCTTCGAATGCGCTTAAACCAGTCGATCTACTCCGCGAAGTCGAGAAGTTCTCTACGAGGACTATCGAGCAGCTTGCGATTATCAAAGAAGCGAATATCCTGATCTCGTTGTCGAATTACTACGTTTCCATACATGATTTGCAGGCATACACGTTGCAAGAGCAGTTGACCAAGACAAAAGGAGCTTCTACTTTCGCGGTCACTTCGAATATCGTGAAGGATCCTGCGACTGGGATACCGGAGATTATATCGAGGTTGGCAGTAGCTGTCAAGAGGAGGTTACTCCTTTGGTCATGGCACGAATCAGAACTCTCTGCGGACATGGTAGAGATATCCCTCGCGGAACCCATTCGGACCCTTACTTGGGCATCTGCGACACAAATCATATGCGGCATGAACTCTGGTTATGTGATAGTCGATGTACTGAGTCAGGAAGTGCAAGATATTGTTGGGCCAGGAGCTATTGGAGGCGCCTCGGGTGCTCAAACCGGGCGGTTTGGAGGGGCGGGTTCTGCTACGATGGGGTATATGGGCCTCGGAGGATATATGCCGAAACCACTAGCTACGAAACTGGCTGATGGCGAGATGCTCCTTACCAAGGACATCAACTCCCTCTTTATTACCTCGGATGGGAAGCCGGAGAACAAGAGACAGATTCCCTGGCAGTTCGCGCCGGATGCAATAGGGTATTCTTACCCTTATATTTTAGCTCTACAGTCACCCTCGAAAGGAGCATTGGAAGTCAGGAACCCCGAGACTTTATCACTTTTACAAACGATTTTACTGCCAAATGCTAATCAGCTGCATTTTCCCCCACCTACAGTCAGCTTAGCACATGCGGGCAAAGGGTTCCATGTTGCAAGCGATCGATGCATTTGGCGTATGGGAGCTACGAATTATGATTCTCAAGTGGATGAGCTAGTAGAACACGGACGTTATGATGAAGCTATCAGCGTGCTTAATATGCTAGAGGATGCATTACTACGGAACAAGAAAGAACGGCTCCGAGAGATCAAAATTCAAAAGGCACAGGTATTGTTCGACCAGCGAAGATACCGGGATGCCATCGACATATTTCTGGCAGACGATGTGCAAGCTCCACCAGAGAGAGTTATAAAGTTGTATCCTCGAGTTATTGCTGGCGACCTCTCAACAGTCAATGAAGAGGACGAGGAAGCTAATATCGAGGAGGGAAGCACAAACGGCGATGCTGCTAACACGGATGATGGTAAGCAAGACGCTGTTGTTGGATCCCCGAAGCCAGCTGGCATCAGCAAACTACTCAAAGGCCATAACAAGGCGACTTCGGATACTGCGTCTATTCGTTCGTTTATGAAACTCGATGCTGATGCCAGTGATACAGCTAGCACGAAACCTGTCGAGGACGCGCCACTTAAGGGAAAGGATCTCATTACTGCTGCTCTAGAACTCAACTCGTTTCTTGTCGATGCACGGAACAGGATGAAGCGGTATCTGGACGCCGAGACTGGAAAATTGATTCCTTTGAAACAGAACGGTGAACATGGAGCATATGAAGCCGCCTTCGAGTCTTTACTTGTCAAGCCAGCATCCGACGCTGAGAAAGATCGAGAGATGAAGCTACGAGAGACGGCTAAGCTGATTGACACCACACTCTTCCGATCCTACATGCTCGCGCAGCCTAAGCTTGCAGGACCATTCTTTCGAATTCCCAATTTCTGTGACCCTGACGTGGTCAACAAGAAGCTGCTCGAAAGCAAGAGATACAACGACCTGGTAGATTTCTTCCACGGCAAGAAACTCCATCGTCCAGCGCTAGAACTACTCAAGAAATTTGGCACAGCTGATGAAGAAGACGAGAATGCACCTACATTACATGGGCCGCAAAGGACGGTTGGGTATTTGCAATACCTACCACCTGAGATGATTGACCTTATCCTCGAGTTTGCGGAGTGGCCGCTGCGGGTGGATCCAGACTTGGGTATGGAGGTGTTCCTAGCCGACACCGAAAATGCCGAGACGCTGCCCAGGGACAGAGTTGTGAAGTTTCTGGAGGGCATCAACGTTGAGCTCGCAGTCAAATATCTTGAGCACGTGATAAATGAGCTCAATGATTCGACGCCAGAATTTCATAATCAGTTGGTCGGAGCGTATCTGAAAGATCTCAAGGGGCGAGAAGATAGAGAGGCCGAGAGTTGGAAGAATTTGATGGGCAGGCTACTTTCTTTTCTGCGGACAAGTACACAGTATTCACTTTCGAAAGCATTTGGAAATATACCCAGGGATGGTAAGAAGTTCAAACTATTACGAAGTTGGTACGAGCTAACAAGCATCTAGATCCAGACTTTTATGAGGCTCAAGCAGTGGTTTTGAGTAATATGGGACAGCATAAACAGGCGTTAGAGATTTACGTTTTCAAAATCAAGGATTTCGAGAAAGCGGAAGAGTACGTTCTTTTCCATTCCTGAAATTTCTCTCTTTTCTAATCCAAATCTCTAGATACTGCAACCGGATCCATCTTCAATCATCCTCAGAATCTCCTCCTGCCGCCCCCTCACGCAGATCATCAGCCTCATCCCCCGACGACGACATCCCTTCAATCTACCACACCCTCCTTGCCCTCTACCTAACTCCACCTCCACCACACAAGCCCAATTGGTCACCGGCCCTCGATCTCCTCTCCAAGCACGGCTCCCGCCTCCCGGCCTCCTCAACCCTCAACTTGATACCCACCACTCTCCCAGTCACAGAACTAGAATCTTATTTCCGTGGCCGCATACGAGCCGCAAACTCAATTGTCAACGAAGCGCGCATCGTAGCTGGTCTGCGCAAGAGCGAGGTTGTCAGTTCGCAAGCTGCTTTGTTGCTGGGTGATGGTGTACCCGGTGGGAAAGGAGGCAGGAACAGAAGAGTGCTGGTTCCCGAAGAGAGAGTATGTGGTGTGTGTCATAAGAGGCTTGGAGCAAGTGTCGTTGCAGTCCTGCCGAATGATGAAGTGGTGCATTATGGCTGCTTGAATAAAGCGACTGGACGTTCGACGGGTAGTGGGATGGAAGCTTTGAGATCGGCGTCGTGGAGGAGGTGATTGTAGTGTAATGAATACATAGCGTTGGAGTTTTCTCGGCCGGTGGGAGATTGTACATATATCGCATTATACCGTAACATATTCGAGATCGATTTCCCTCAATCCTCTTCAGGAACTTCCTCGCCGTAATTATCCTCTTCTTTCGCCTCGTCTACCCCGCTCTTTGCAGTGACATCCTTGTCGTCCTCCATGCGCGACGTGAGCTCCTTGTTGATCTGCGACTGCATTTCGGATGTCGCTTTGCGCAGCGCGGCGAGGTAGGCTGTTTTGTCGGTGGGTGCGGGGAGGGTTTGTGTGAGGGTGAAGGGCGCGTTGGTGGGGGATGAGTAGGTTGCTGTGAGGGGAGCTTGGCTTGCAGTCCCATTCGATGATGTTGATTCAGCCATGGCGTTTCTGTTGGCTGGAATGGGTATTCGTATTTGTTGGTGGCTGGTGGCAGGATTTTATTGTTATTTATTGAGGAGTGGAAGGATTCAAAGTTTGTGCTTTTAGATTTGGAGGCTGGATTTAGCTCAAGACGTCAGCGGAATACGGAGCAGCCGCTTGAGGGGGGAAACCGGCGCCCTGCAACATCTGATACAACAACACTAAATGCTGTCCACTTCTTCCTTAGAGCTTCATTATTCCCCTTTTCAGACGCAAAGGGAGCTTTTGGATTTCTCTATTTCTGACGCCAGCGCACGAATCGCCCCACTGCTCGCCGTCGCAATGACTGGATGCAGAGTTATGTGAAACATCAGCTCAATATTTATGCATTTCACAAACAACAACCATGTCACAGACGACAGGGCCAGCGCAACCGGCCTCGCAGCCGCAATCACAACGAGAGCGAGCACCAGGGAGCTTTTCGCCCGTCGTCCCTCTAACCATATCGACTTCATCGACCGCACGGCCTCCTCTTCGCAAAGTCGAATCCTCGTCGTCCGAAGATTCCATCCCCCTCTCTGTCTCCAAGCAGCGTGCCCAGGCCCAGCAGAATGTAACTCACCCCGCGCCTCCACGTCCTTTCTACGCCATCCCCCAAGCAAACTCCAGCACAGGCTCTCTCCAGAACTTCTCCCGCCCCACAGCGCCGCGCGGTGACCTGCCATTGAGGAATGGAAGTCCATTGACGACGACTGCGCCCAAGTTCCCTTCAGCGAGCGATTTCCACCGTGGGCACAGGAGGAACAATTCGCATACGCAAGGCTCGTTTGAGCCGTACTTACCTACGGCTGCGACTTCGAATCTGGGCAGTATGGCGAATCTGAATACTGGGTTGAGTGCCAGCCAGATCGCTGCGCAGGCGGCGATGCAGCATCAGACGCATAATAGGCAGAGGTCGCAGACGGTACCGACGAATGCCGAGACGGCGTCGAATAGCTCTGGGGGTCGAAGGCCGAGCAATGGGCCTGTGAGTCCGCCGTTATTGAGTCTTACGGAAGCTTCTGCGCCGAGGGAGAGTAATCTAGGTGGACAGGTTTATAGAAATGGGTTACTAGCAGGAGGGAACCAAAGCGCAGCGCAAACAGCAGCGAATGTAGTATTCCCCAAGTCGCAAAGCCCATCGCCGGGTCACCCTCCACCAGAATTCGAGCCGCCGCGACTGCAGCCCGACAAACCATTGAAGACGGAAAAGAGCAAGGTTAAGCTATTTTCGAGACCAGGCAAGATTGGAATCAGTAAGGATAAGGAGGCGAGAGCGGGGGCATTGCCAAGTCCAAGTAAGATGATGTCGTCGCTCCAGCGCAACAATTTCAGTACCAACAGTTTGGCAGATAGCATGTCGAGCGCGGCGAGTATGTACAGCATGGCGAATTCCTCTTCGGCGACGATACGAGCGATAGAAACGAATCAGGGCAATGAGAAGGAAGCGAAGGATAAGGAGAAACATAAACATCACTTTTTGTCGAGGCAAAAGCATAAACTGAGCAACAAGGACGAACACCATTTACCTTTATCTTCGGCGGCCAGCAATTCGAGACCAGCGGATCCCAGCGCGCCGAGCAGTTTGTACAACTTTATGCCTTCGAGTCCGGGACCTACGAGCACGAGTTTCGCGAAGAGTATGAGTGGATTGGATTTAAGGCATGGTGGAAGAGCATTGAGGGAGAAAAAGAAAGAGGAGAAAGTTGATGCGTTGAGAGAAAGTGAGTTGTCGTATCAAACCAGCAACGACTGGCCTGGGCCGTCGAGTATGGGTTCTGCTGGAGGCGCTTCCTATCTTACTTCTACCGGCGGCTATCCTAGTAGTGTCTATGGGAATGAGCCGCAGGAATTCACGAAATACGGGCTTAATAATATGGGTCCTGATGATGCATGGCCATTTTTGAAGGCCAAGCTTTTGATTATCTTCGAGGGAGAGGATTTGAGATTGCCGGTGGAGGATTTCAACCGGCTTGTCACGTAAGTTAAGCTTTCACTATGAATCTGAAGGTGCTGACAGTTCAGAATCCATCTCCAACGCTGTATACAAAAGCGCCAACCGAATCTGATGGTCGAGGATCTCCGAGATCTCTTAGCTACAGGCTTCAGTTCCTTGGACCAAACACTGAAAAGAACACCAGACGAGCGCCTCATTCCGCATCTCGTCGAAATGTGGTTATTCACATTCACGTCTGTCCTTCCCTATATGCAAGCAGTTTTCCTCCCCCTCGACCTAGAATTCAGCGGCCACGGCACCCTAATGTCCCCAGAAGCCGCTCGCGATTTCTGGGGCGCCGCTGCTCAGGACCTAGAAGTCCGTCGTATAGTCTTAACCGCCTATCGCGACACCGTTATTCTTCCACGGTTCGACACGCTGAAGACTGTCTTCTCGCGGCTTTCTCTGGACTCTATATCGTTGGCTATCCCGCCTACGGATATTCTCTCTACGTCACCAGACAGTTTCTCGGGTGGAAGACCAGGAACGGCTATGAGTCTTGACCCGAGCCATGCTTCGTATGGCTCTCAAACCACGACTCTTCTGGGTGGAGGCAGCTCGGGAGATGGGAGTGGAAATAGGAGCAGGGCGATCAGCAACGTGAGCTATAACTCCGACCCAAGCAGTGGGATGAACATGCCGCCTCCCCCACGACCGTTTACACCGAGCTCAACGCATCCACTTAATCGCGGGCAGCGAGAACAGAAGGTCGAGGATAGCAGTAAACAGCTTACGGAGACAGTAGGCAGGATGCTGCAGTGTATGAGTGTGCTTGCATCTGTGGGTGTTGGTGGTGGGGGTGATGAAAGGTCTCAGAGGAAGATGGAGGAGTTGACGAGAGGTTTGAAGCTGAATTGGCTTGGACGTGGGCGCATGGGGAGAGACAGGAGAGGATTGGTAGGAGCGAGAGTCACGTTGGGTGCTGGGGCAAGGGGTGGGGAGCCGGTATTGGCTTCTTGAGTTTGGAAAAGGGTGTATACTTTTGCATCTGGCGTTTGGATTTGTATCTGGATCTGGAATGAGTGGGAGTACAGCGTGGATTGCATAAATGGTTTTGGCGCTCGGTGATTCGGTGGTAGGTGGGGTGGTTGTATGAATTGGATGGCATATGTACAAATGTAGCACTAGCAAAAGCAATAACACTACGAATCAAAAATCGAGGAAGTTCCTCGCCCCTCTGACGTATTCAAGCTTGCCACAAAAGAACATACTTCTAAAATTATTGTTGAAGATCAGATACCGGTAGTACCGGCACTCGTGCGACCCACGTTCTTGACTTGACATGAAAATCAAGATCGGCATTTCACGCTCCGCATTTAAGTTTAGGGTTACTAAAAGGAGACACAACCGAAGGAAGCTCAAAAAGCGCAAATGATTTCTGAATCTGGCGATAGTGTACGATTATTTAAGCTTATTTTTTTTTGCCGATGGCAATCATTGAAGAAAAGGTGTGGTTGCATTATACCCGGTCTCATCTCAGCCTCCTTTTCTCACATCACCTATCAATTTTTACCTATCGTTTGCAATCTTATAAATCACCACTACATACTCTTCTCTTGTTACACATTGTCATTAATTTTCGGGTATCACAGCTAAGCTTACCTCCCCTTTCCATCCCGAAGGCCGGCCGGATCCTTCGTTTCGTTTCGTTTCAAAATCCCACCAGGCTCTAATTACTGTAAGCGGGAGCTACCGCTGCATGACATTCCTTCAGCCACGGCCTTCCTTCACACATCATCCAATGAAATTGGTTAGGTACCTGGGGATCAAGGCGATCACTGGAGGGGCTGAACGAGTACCGGGTTCTTTCGGCCTTACTGTTTTGGTTAGGTTCCTGCGAAATTGATGGCGAAGTAAGCGGAGTCAGGTGTCTTTTTTGTTCCTGCGGAGGAGTATATAAGGATGAAGATATCCCGTGGGGGGAAGCGGAGTAGGAATTAAGGAAAAGCAAAAGTTAAGATGCGTTCTACGGCTTTTATCCTCGCGGCGTGTGTGCCGACTGCGTTTGCGTATTCCCTTGTAGATGATTATATGGAGAATAATTATGCGGATTTCTTTGATAAGTTCTCGTTTTGGACGGCGCAGGATACTACTAAGGGTTTCGGTATGTTATTTCCTCTTGAGTAGAAATTAAAGTCAAGTGCTGATTTGAACAGTGCAATATGTGTCCGAGGACGATGCTTGGAACAAGGGACTTATTGGCAATGGAGGAAATATCTATATGGGCGTCGATTCAAAGACCAACAACCCAAGCAACGGACGTGCTAGTACGAGGTTGACGAGCACGAAAGCGTATAACATCAACACGCTTTTCGTAGCTGATATTTCCCACATGGTACATTTCCCCCTCTCCGTCCTCCAACACTTCAAAAAGCAAGCCACTGACCTTCCCCCAGCCCGGCGGAATCTGCGGCACCTGGCCCGCCTTCTGGACAACAGCATCCACCTCCACCTGGCCCCAACAAGGCGAAATCGACATAATCGAAGAAGCCAACTCCGCCTCCACAAACCAAATCTCCCTCCACGTCTCCAACAAACAAGGTTCCTGCAGCGTCTCCTCCTCAGCCTCCATGTCCGCCACCAAAGACCGTTGGGGCGACTGCACTCAAGAGGATACCGGTGGCTGCGACGCGGAAGATTCCCGCCACACTTCATTCGGCGCTGGCTTCAACAATGCTGGTGGTGGCGTTTACGCTATGGAATGGACGTCCTCTCATATCCGTGTCTATTTCTTCCCGAGGAGTTCGATCCCGGGAGGCGACACTGGACCGCTGGGAAAGAGCCCCGATCCGAGTAAATGGGGCCAGCCGGCTAGTTCGTTTGAAGGGTGTGATTTCAATGCACATGTTAAGCAGCAGAGGATTATCATTAATACTGATTTTTGTGGGACTTGGGCGAGTGGGACGTGGAGTTCTTCGGGGTGTGCTGCTAGTACTGGGGTAGGGGATTGTGAGACTTATGTTAGGAATAATCCGGGGGCGTTTAAGGATGCGTTTTGGACTTTTAAGGGGTTGAAGGTTTTCCAGTAGATGCTCGTAGGAGATTTTAGAGACTTCTTTTAATGTTTATTCTTCTCACTGAAGGTGCAGGGTGGCCCTGACTTCCTTCTCTGTCTTCTTGGCGGAGTATCCCTTGCTTCTCAGCTCTATTCTTCGTTGCAGCTTGTGGCAGGCGCTACTTGCTGAATAGCCCATTCCCCAACAATCAGTTCGAGTCTCGGTTTCTAAATTCCCTTCCGTCGTCAATCGTCTTTCGTTCTCCATCTTTTCTAAGCAATCATTCACATTAGACAGCTGTCCCAGAATTCCTTAAAGTCATCCTTTTGAAGTATCAAAAGTTGTCCTTGGTGTCGCAGATATCGACGTTGTCTACATGACCCCACTGTTGGCTTTTGCACGCTTGAGAGTATGGTTGGGAGGCCACTCCATGTCCCCGCCTGACTCGACACATCTTACTCCAACAGCGAGTAGGCAAATGGCATATCTACCAAAAGCTCAAATGTATCTTCCTCCTTGAGATAGTCGAAGTTGGCTTCCGCAAATTTAGGTACAGCATTATCTTTTGCTGCACGAGCAATTGCACTGTTCTGTGCCAGCCCAGCAGTTCCAATTATCTCGAAGGATTTTGCCCCCCGCTTCACCCTCTTAGGAGCGGATGCCATCTTTGGTCTTACTATCACAGCTTTCTTTAGACCATGAATTTGACAGACATAATCACCGACGAGGGCGATTGGAGGAGCAAGACCAATTGCTCCAGGATCAGTGACATACAAGGGGCGAATTCCCCCCATCAGGAACAATCGAGGGATCTTGGAGGACATGTCACTATCTGGACGTAGAAGTTCGTAGTTGAGGTGGTTCTCCTCGTCGATGGCGAGTCCTAGTGAAGATTCCTTTTGAAAAACGTTCCGGGTAATTTCCGCCCTCTCCTGTGTCGTCCACGAGATATCCCGACTGACGCCGGACACGAATTCAAGATCCTCTTCTTGGGCGCTCTCTAGTACCTCCAAAAAAAGCTCGCTTTCTTCTCTCGCGCCTGCCCTCCTGTCTTCGGGTAGGCAGCGATTGATACTTGCTTTCCAATTTGCTACCGATCTGTAACTCGATATCGCTTCTTCATAAGGCGGCCCAAGGTGAACAATTCTTCCTGCCACCCGGGAAGGAACTCTAATTTCCATTGGTACTGGGTCTGGAACCAGAACTTCTCTCTGCTCGATCATGGCCTTTCCTCCCAGCAGACCATGAACTATTTTCCCAAATTTCATGATATCATGCGCAGAGGATTCTTTTTTGGAGTTCTTGAAAGCCATTGCATCCTTCCATACCTCATATAATGGCTTTTGGTAACCCATGGGAAACCCGCCCGGACAATCGTTTGCCAGTCCAACGAAACCATAAATATGGTCTCGCGGATCTTTGCAAAGCTTATCCTTGTGACTCTCAACGAGTCGCTGTAGTCCATGCTCATTTCCATATTTGCCGTCCAACTGCATCTTGAGCCTATAAGGAAGGCAGTCCTCGAAGCCTTGGACACCCTCAATAAATTGACTCCACTCCATGGTTCCATTTTTGAAGCAGATCAGGATACGCCTCGCTAGGCCTATTTCCTGAATGATCCATACCCGCCGCCAGTACTCTGCCTCAGCCAGCGGCCTCAACGAGTCCGAAGCGCCCTCTTGTCGCTGCACACCTAGCCAAACAATCACCGTCTGCGCTCTCGAATAAATCCACGGCATCATTCCAACCTGACTATTCCTCTCATCGAGATCAGACTGGTTGATGCAGACAGCATCAACCCATAAGATTCTTTCTCCACTTCCCTCGTGCCGCAGATTCTTCAACGCTTGAAACAGATTCTTGCCCACCAAGAGCGATGTTCCATTTACTAAAATGAGACGATTGCTGTGTTGGGAAGTCGACCCCCATCTGTAGGAGAGAGCTTCGTATTTGGGCCTCTGAGCAAAGGTCAGGGTTGCCAGCCGGCAGCGAATTGCACCACCTTCTTTGGCCGGTAGTAGCGTCAAGAGGCGGATACTGTCCATGGAAGGGTGGAGAGGGACAGTATCATAGCTGAACTTTTCTACGTCGTACTCATTCATGATGGAAATACTTGCTGGTGATTGTTATATAAGCTGGGTGAAGTCTTGAGGCCTAAAATGAAGATGTCGTGGGATTCAACGCGGCATATCTGCAAGGCTGGCGGTTGCTGCATTGCTGGCTGAAACTGCAGGGTTTGATTGGCACGCATCTCATAACACGTACCAGCGCTTTGAAGTAAGACGATTGCTATACCTCATTATAATACTATAGTTGAAAGTTCATCCAATGCTTCAGAAGAATTTCAATGTAAGTGCAAATCATGGATTCTTCCTATTTCTACAGCGAGTACTAATCTGGGTCCGTCTGAGGTATTTTGACTACATTAATGATAATATATTGTAATGAATAGTTGCTTTCACCCTCGGAATCTACAAGATATTAACTTCGCGGAATGCCAACCGCTACGAATCTCAGAAAGGGGGGTGAATCACGTGTCTGATGTTTTGCCAGTGGCTGCATCACTCGTGGTGGCGAGATACTTCCCCTATCTATTGCCGAGTCTCTTCGGTAACTATTTCGACTAGATTTCAGTTCTAGTCAAGCGGTTGAACGGCTTGGCATTTGTCCAGGCCTACTCCGTAGCTTCGAGATCCCGAGAATGTCCCGCAAGAGCTGGGACGGTGCAACGTCCGGTTCAAGGGGATCATTAACGATAAGCTTTGAAAAAGATTTGCGCTAGTTTTTCACTTTGTATACATGGAAACTAGAGCTAACGCTTGTCACTGGACTCCCAGATGCGGCTGTAACATAGAAATACACGAAGAATGGAGCAATTCAAAATTGTCACCTCCCAAGGAAGGCACACGATAATTTGAATTCCATCGGTAGACAGTACTTCTGAGGCGTCTCAATGTTTAAGCTTAAGCAAAGGCGTTTGCCGCCGGCCGAGGTGTCGTTTCACCCCACAACACTAACAGTTGCGGGGTATGGGGCCCTTAAGCCTTTTCTGTATCCTTCGTACTGCGTCAAATGATCTGCACTGACTCGCAGCTTTAAATCGAGAAAAGCTATATAAACTTAGTCCCAGTAAGAATAAGATCTGCGCTGATTCTGCGGGGGAAATCAAATCCATCCCCTCTGATGGGCTGAATGCAGGGTTTTGGGAGCAATACGCCGTATACGGTACTCACTTTCTGATTTTCAACCCTGTGAGTGGAGAACTCAAGAACCCGGATTCTTTTGGTCCGGACTATCTTCCCTAGAATCCCTACTAGAATCAGGGATTCTCCCCATGGGGCTCATAGAAATTTGGGCCAAGGATGCGACGGTTCCTCGGTCTCTTTGTGACGTTCTAGCATCCTTTGCGGAATTGGGTGGAAGTCCCCCTTCTTCAGTGGCTCAAATTTTCTATTAAATGGAGCAATAGTATCTCCACTCAGAATTGAAAAAAGGAATTAATAGTAGCCAGCGCTACGGCCCACGTCATACCAAGTGGCAATGAGAAAGGAGTACGGCAATGCCTTTACCTCTCTTTCAGTGGCAAGTACTGCGGAGATACATATTAACGACAAGTATCCACCTCCTTAATTTCCCAACCGAATTTCACACTCTTGAGTTTGTTTTCTCTTGAATTTCTCAGAACCTAATCACAAGATGAAGACTTCTTTCGTCACCCTAGCTCTTCTCGGGTCTGGCTATGCCTTCCCCGCTGCTGTGATGCAGCAAATGGCCGAGCTCGTTGATAGAGAACCATCCGTCCCAACAGAATCTATGCTTCGAGCACGACAAGTAAACGCAGACGAGACAAATTGTGGTCCGATCCCTTGTACCACATTCAACGAAGCTGAACAGTTTGTCTCTATCGATGGCGAACATGCGTTCGTGGCCCCAGTCAAAGGAGATAAACGCGGACCATGTCCAGGCTTGAACGCGGCTGCCAACCACGGATATCTTCCACACAATGGCATTCTTACTATTGGGCAGAGTATGTGTTTCCTATGCCATCTCTATTCGAATATATCTGATCTACTCTAGCTATCGATGGCCTGGCTCAAGCGTACGGAATGGCCGCCGATCTTGCTGGCGCTTTGGCTGCCTACGCGGTGGTATTTGACGGTGATATTGGGGCTCTGACTTGGTCTATCGGAGGGCCCTATCAGCCTTCCATCATTGGGCAAATAGCAGGCAATGGACAGGGAATTTCATATTCACACAACAAATATGAGGGCGATGCTTCCGCCACTCGGGTAAGAAGTCTCTTTGACAAAACACTTACGTGGAGAGGCTAACGACTAGAAGTATGATGCCTATTTAAACAATGGCAACGCTTTTGATTTGGATATGTCCAAGTTTGAACGTAAGTCAACACGAATGGTTCCTTGAGGGCTTCACTAACAATTTAAATAGATCTCTACAACCTTGCCGACCGTTACACCATGGCCAATCTCAGAGACCAAAATCTCTACAATCGCCAACTATCAGTGGCCACAAACCCTTACTATTTCTCAGCCGAATTTTCTGGCCTCTTGGTAGCACCTGCTGCTCACAATTTCATCATTAACTTCATGTCCAACCATACAGCCGAGGAGCCAAACGGCTATCTCGACAAACCGCAACTGAAAACCTTCTTTTCTATCACCGGGCCAGATGATGCTTTAGTCTGGACCCCTGGTCACGAGAAAATCCCCGAAAACTGGTACCGTCGTCCAAGTGACAACCCATACAGTCTGGCTACCGCCATTTCAGATGTCGTGATTGGCTTCGCCCTGTACCGTAAGCCCCCCTTGACGCTGCTCTCATGAACACCGCAGAATACTAAATTTTTACCAGCTGCTACATTCCAATTAGGCGGTAACCAAGGCAAAGTGAACACTTTTGCCGGCGTCGACGTTGCGAATTTGACCGGCGGTGTATACAACTCTGCATCTCTGCTGGAGGGAAATAACCTCGGGTGCTTTATCTTCCAAGCCCTTCCTATGGTTCTTCCTGATACCTTGAAGACCCCGGTATCTGAGCTTGCTCCTGTGTTGGAGCTGGTTAATAAGTATACCACGCCATTTATTGGAGATCTCTCGTGTCCTGCCTTGAAGGAATATAACCAGGGGTTATTCAACCAATTTCCTGGTTACGCTTATACTCCGGCGCCTCCAAGTAAATGAGGAACGTTGAGAAATGTACAAATGAATACATAGTAAATATATATACCCGTCAATATTGAGGCCTGATTTGGAACCATAAACGAGAATGTTGAGTGTGAACTGGTCAAGTGAAACTGGTGGTACCCCAATCTACTGAGATTTCAAAGCTAAGACAGGCCAAAATCAGAGTGAAGAAAATCCATTAATTGATTGTGCTTTGAGCTTCTATGTCCTTAAATAAAAGAATAGTATAATTCTCATATGTAAAGGAGCAGTAGTAAAGGTTGCTAAATAAAGCAATCCAAATGCGGCACTTCCTCAAAGATCCAAACACAACGGCGAGCAAAAGCATTTCACACAAAGAACCCCCTCACATTAAAGTAAACCCCCCTAAACATCAAAACTTTCAACACACATCCTCAACTAAAACAAAAATGACAACCGAACCATGGTACCTAGCCGGCGGCCCCAACCCCTCAACCAACCGCCTCACCTTCGGCGTCGAAATGGAATTCTCCCTCGCCTGCCTAATCGACCCATCCCGCCCAGACCCAGACCCCCTC
>Ga0247778_1000348_pt1 | contig 70204 bp, 73 predicted proteins | sample UWRJL049202B5_FD_179939 | JGI IMG/M metagenome (GOLD analysis project Ga0247778, IMG submission 179939) | Plant litter microbial communities from Arlington Agricultural Research Station in Wisconsin, United States - UWRJ-L049-202B-5 | ecosystem: Environmental > Terrestrial > Plant litter >... | reverse complement strand
CCCCACTGTCCCTGCTCAAACTCGGCAGCCTCCTTCTCCCCATTCTTCAGCGCGCGGATGAACTTAGCGGCATGGCCATCGTCATGCTCCTGATTCACAGCACTGAACAACTCTGCCCAACCCATGCCATCACTCTCTGGGTTAGAATACTCCGAGATGGCGCTCTGGTCGAGTGTTGCACACCCGGACACCGCATACCACGCGAGATCGAGTCTTGCCTTCCACTCCACTAGTCGCACGCGGTCTGCCAGCTTGATCCAGTCCTGGCGAATGAATACCGTGAAGAACAAACTGGCTGTTACATTATGCATGTAGAAGAAGTCGATCTTGCGCTTACGGCCTACATGCTGGGCTGCCCCCGCAAAGTATGCACATGTACTAATCATTTCTGCGGTTCTCCTCGTGAGTTCCTTCTCGTCGTCTTTGCAAATGCGGAACTGCGCGGCGAGACTTTGGATACTCTCCCCAGCGCGCCCCAAGATGCCATCCCGCATCTTGTTCCCGAAATCCGACCACCGCGGTGCATTGCGGATCGTGTCGTTGGCGCGCACCTCGTGAATCAGGTCAATCATGGGCTTCGGTTTAGCCGTCGGGTATACGATGGCGGCCTCTGCTTCTGCGTTGCGAAAGAGCCTCCCAATGTGACTGTCATCGTGGGATGCAGACTGCGCCAGCGCCTCGGCGATGATAAGTGGCTGCTCAAATTCGATGCCTAGCCCGAGGTGAATGATGGGGTGGAACGCGCCCTCGTACATGCGCGCAAGCATCTCGTCAGCGAGTTTGGTGCGCGCAAATACATACTCTTGAAGCACCTCCTTCCAGCCCTTGGAGGCAATCTGACGCTTGAAAAACTCGAGGAAGGTGTGATACTGCGTAATCTCGCCAATGTTGCTATAGAATACTTCGACATCAGTCAGCTTCTCGAGCAGCGCAGCGTTTATGGCTGGGATAGCGCGCTGAATGGGAACTCCGTCATCGTAGCGGTCCCGTAGCTCCTGGGGGCTAGCACCGAGTGCGATGAGAGTGAGGAGGCTATGGACAATGTGGTTGTGGCCCGCGGTGTCGCGGAAGAACATATGGTATTCCTCGTGGTTCTTTTGGAGGAGCCGATTGCACTCTTCCCGTGAACCTGGAGAAATTCTAGCTCCTCTCACGATACCGACGTGAGAGGCAGATAATTGGATTGATGAAACAGCCATGGTTGCGATGTGAATCTATATGAGATAATTCTTCTTGTGAGAGGGCAAGTCTCGGGAGAAAGTAGATCAATTTGACTCTTATTTATGTCTGCTGCAATATGATTGAATGCATCATTCTTTGCTCGAAGATAAGCAGTGGTTTTGTAGACTTTGAATTCGTCTCCATGCTAAAATATCCCCGACGTTGAGCCAGGGATTGAGACTTGATACAGAATAATTGTTTACTCGGACCCCGACATTTGATATCGGGATGCGAGGAGACCTGCCGATTAGTATTTACGCGAGTACCAGACTTGACAATATTACACTTGCGGATTGGGGTTCTCATATGGTCTGCATGCAATTGCTCAACGTACAAAGTTTTAATGTAATGCCCAATGAAAATCCCACTAACCCCGTGCCGATGAGATTGCTGATGCCTGATATCTTAATATAACATTAGAATTTGAAATCGAATGCAGATCAAGTTGAAACGAGAAGTCTGTTCGTTGAATGCAGTGTTAAATATCCAATGGAAACGGGGTGTATGAGCCTTTAATATACTACTGAGCAGAGCCATCACGTTTTGAAATTCGTGTTACGTGGAAAGTTTATCTGATTCTGATGATATATCACCCCCGACGTAACATTTCAACAATCCCTAAGGACAATTTACGAAGACGCTTGCGCATACCAGCCTCCAACAAATGCAACATAGTAGCCGACAATGGGTGAGCAAGGTCCTCATCGCAGTCACGTATCGATCCCTGGCCATTGAAGGCCCCAAGACGTTGAGACAACTCGTTGACTAAGCGCTGGACACGATGCAGCTCGCTGAGGACTAGCTTTGCGGCGGCGCGAGCTTGGTCTTCTCCTTTAACGGGAGAGCGCCCTATCATTGGAGCTGGGGAGTGGAGCACCTGCTCAGAGTGGCACAATGAAGGTCGCCGAGGGTTTGCTTGCAGCTTGTCGTCTGAATTCTGACCCTGTTCAGATACAGTAACTGGGGTGTCCCTCGCAGCTGCCGCGTACCATGCCAAGACTTTGAAAATCACGAGAGAGATAATAGCCAGCAGATAGCTGTCCTGCGAGCACGGGCATTGCAGTACAGCTGTAACTGTTTCAATTGTCTGCTCATTCTCTGCAATCACTGCTTGAATGGTGGGAAGTGACGGGCTGTCAATATGGTCATCGCCTTGCTCTTTCGAACATTGGCATGCCATAGCGGTGCTCCGAAAAAGATGCTTAAAGAGGCCGAGGACTCTCAGCAGGCACCCGCAAGATGAACCTGCTTGGAAGCTTGGGGGTCCCAGATGACTCTCCCATCCCAGAGCGCCGGAAGGATGTGGATCATGGTCCAGTAGGGAGGCTTGTTTGGAAGATTTGGTAGACCCAGAACTATCGTCCAGAACCATAACCGAACCTTCCTGCATGTGATGTGAGGCATCATTGAAATAGAAATCCTCTTTGGTGCTATTGTTGGTTCCCAAATCCTCGGCGAGGGAGAATAGAGACTGTAATGACGTATCCCAATCGGTAGCATCTGGAGATTGAAACCCCAGGGGTGATACAAAGAAGTCGTCCATCTCTGTCCCAAGCGTTGTCCACCAAGATGAGTTGTCCGTTGGCGAGGCTGCACTTGCCGAAAAGTCTTGAAAATCTATACTTTGCTGGAGGGATGAATGTTGAGTTGGGACAGGTGAAGCCCCCGGGTCTGGGGAAGCAGATGAGCTGGGTTGGGCGAGTGTTGTGGCCGCCGTCATACTCGGTCGAGGCTCATGTTTGCGTCCTGCACGCCTGGTGACAAGGTACTTGCATTCCATTCGCCGCTTTGCACATCGAGCACACGTTGGCTTCTCCTTGTTGCACTTGACCTTGGACGCAGCGCAGGCATTGCAACTGTCCCGTAGCCTAGGTGCTGCCATATCTGAGGAGGTTTTAGAAGAAACCATTGCCATAATTGGGAAACGGAGAAGGCAGAATGCAATGTACAATACAAAATACCCTCAGAACAATATAATGTTGGCCTTGAAAATACGAAATATGCTCAATGTGCTGATTGCTGGATCTTATGGCTTATTTCTCTCTCCACTTCGAAGGATTGAGAAGCATCATCCAGGTCTTTGTTCTCCACCGACTTCCTGCAGCTGGCACAGGGATAAACAGACCAGGGGTTAGCACAACCACTTGAAGCAACCGCGGTCAAAATCCTTTGAAATCAGGGCTTATCAGTACCACGACGCCCGACTTTGTAACCTCGTAACTATCCCACAGTTACAGCAGGGAGATCCTGTCAGACGTTACAACATTACGCCGAACATGATTTGGTCGCCACTTATCTTACGGGCGCAAGCTTGCGCCCCTTGAACGCATTGCCGCTGCCCAGAGGCGTGTCAAAGGAATTAAGTCAAGGCTGCTATTCGCTGTAATACCTACCCTGGGGGTCTGTAAGGCTCAACTAACATTTGGAGCGGGATGGGCATTGGTCAAATCGGTCGGCTCTTGAGATTATTTAACGGCAACGTGGGTTCCACTCCATTTAGAGCATGTACAAGCGTAAACGAGCATTTTTAAGCAGCCAAAACTTTTATTTGCAAAAGCTAAGAACTTTACTAAAAGCGATTTAAGCCGAGTTCGTGGAGCTTTAGTAGCTACAATTATGATCCCCGCAAGCACCCTTAAGCTGTTTGGTCAACAGCCTTAGAGTAAGCACTATGCCATTTAAAGGCTTTCAGGCGACCCCAGCTCCAAGACATTTGACGAGCTGCGGGCGGCATGAGCACTTCTAGGTTTTCCTTCGTGCTTATAGGCTGCAGATAAACGGATGCCGAGACAAGAAAAGAAGGCTGCAGAAGGAACGGTGGCTTTACAAGGAGGTCCTGCATGAGGACGGTGGGCTGCGGAAGGACGGAAGGCTGCACAAAAGGGGCGTTTGTACCAAGCGGGAAGCTTGTTTGGATGGGTGAACGAGGCCGGCTGACAATGTACTGTAGCTGCTCAGCTCTTCTGATACACCGAGACCCGTTGCTTCCGGAGTACACAAGAGACGCAATCTTACTTCGTTGTTGCAGATAGTCTTACCTTGGTAAGATAAAGTTCGGGTTACACGAGTGAGACGCGAAGGGCAGGTCGGTCTTTCCAACGGAGTTTACAACCTAAAGACCGGCTCATAGAGCCAGGCATTAGGTACAGATTTCAACGAGTGTGTGCCTTCTTCAGATTCCAGAATATCTTCAGGACTAAACTCTCTGCTAGCACCTTGCCGCACCTTCAAATAAATAGCTTATCGTGACTTACTTCCTTTGGAATCCATCTACGATACCTTCTACTCGATATCACAAGCTTGAACTAAGCTTACAGCCACCGACACGATCAACAATTTTCTCCAGCCAGCCAAGCCCCTGCTATCATGTCTGACGCCGTTCTTACTCAACCCCGCAACCTTCCCCTCTACGCCACCGCCAAGATATGTGCGGGCCGCACCTACATTGTCACTGGCGCCAATACAGGACTAGGTTACGAAGCAGCCAAACATCTGGTAGAGCTTGGAGCCGCAAAGGTCGTAATGGGCGTCCGGAACACATCCGCGGGTGAGACTGCCAAGGCTGAGATTGAGACGGCGACTGGCAAGTTCAACGTGGCTGAAGTGTGGGCATTGGATTTGGCCTCCTATGATTCCGTCAAGGCATTTGCGAATAAAGCAGTCTCTCAGCTCGCGCAAATCGATGGCCTAATTGAGAATGCGGGGCTCGCTGCGTCACAGCGCTCCGTTGCGGAAGGGCACTTGATCACGGTCACGGTCAATGTATTGAGTACCTTTCTTCTCGCATTACTTCTTTTCCCCAAGATGAGTGAGAGCGCAAAGATAACCGGGACATCTCCTCATATCGTGTTCGTGATGTCCAGGACATGCTTCGACTCCGAGGAGGAGTGGAACAAGATCAAGGATGATCCGTTGGCGAAATTGGACGATGAGGGTATGGTTGTACTCAAAGCGTAAGCAATCTATTCATCTCTACTGATATTCGAACTGAAACTGAAGTTTTGTAGGTACCCCCTGTCCAAACTCGTGGAAACTATGGCGGTTCGCCATTTAGCAACCCAACTCCCCGTATCGAAGACTGGAGTTGTCATGAATCTCGTCTGTCCAGGTCTTTGCAAGACCAGCCTGAGCCGCAATGCGCCGCCTGCCTTCAAAGAGGCGCTGGAGAAGAAGAAGGAAATGTATGGACGCACAGCTGAGGATGGCAGCCGAACACTGCTGCATGGAGTTGTTGCAGGCAAGGAGAGTCATGGCTGCTTCCTCGACTCCTGCAAGATTGCCGAGTGAGTTGAAAATTTCTAGCTTAATAAATGCCTCAGATCTCCTCGTTTTACGCTGACACTCATGTTATCTAAGGGACGTCGTGCCTAGTTGGGCGAATAGTGACGATGCGAAGAAATCGCAGAAGCATGCTTGGGAGGTCATCGCTGCTCAGCTGGAAGCTGCGGAGCCTGGGTGTGTGAAGAAAATTTTAGCATTGTGACTGATATGAAGAAGAAGTCGGGTGTCACAGACAAGACACGTTCTCCCGAGAGTGTCTGTCCCCGTACGACTCAGCGTTAATCATCTTAGTGTCTCATGGTTGACCGTGAGGCAAAAGTCATTGCATTCCTTTGTAGCTTAAGCTTCTCCTTAATGCAGCTCAATCCTGCGCAGACATAGCCCGTGTGCTTTTGTGCGCGTGTCAGCTCTGTCACAACCGTCCCAGTCTTGGGACAGCATCACAAAATCCTGCGATCGTTGTAAACCGATATTGAACTCCAAGTTCCGTTTATATATAGTGAGCTGTAATAGCTTCGCTGCTGTTCTTTGACTATAACGAATGTGTTGGTGGGGGGGGTGGGGGGGGGGGGGGGGGGGGAAGGGATGTGCAAAGCAATTTTCGGCTCCAGTCTACGCCTATTCAGTATCTCAGAATCATCAGCTTGTGTTACCTTCCGTAGCAAGTGAAATTGTCGTAGCCCAATGAAACCTTGTTGAGGAAAGTTAAGCGGCTCTGAAATTTGACCAGAGGCAGGCTCTTTTGCTCTAATTAGAACCCGAATCAGAGGCTTCATCAATAAGTGGGGAGTAGTTGTTAGGATCTTACATCGGATATCGGATGAACCATGTGTTACCATTTAAAATTGTTCATATTTCAATAGTCATCTATTTGTTTCAGTACTGGGTTAATCCCAGTTAAAATCCACAGCCGCCAACGACAGTACTAATGATATTATCGAAATCATGTACGCGTATGCATATCATCGGGGGTGGTAATCATGCCGCCCAGAAGCAGCACTTACGACACAAGTTGCGCCACATTGCAGTCGGAGCATAAGCTGCAGCATGCAATGCCACGGAATTTGGCCTCGGAATGTCACATCAGATATCTTACTGCAAGGATCGGATACCGCATCTTCAAGTAAGAGTTTCGGACGAAATAGTGGGTTTCTACTCTTCCCCGATGGCCTGAATTTCAATGGAAGTTCTGTCTATCGGATATCGGGCCATTGGATGAAGCTGTGAAACTATTCGTGACGGGAAATGTACTGCGGTCCAAGAGAATCAAGCCCAGCTCTGAAAGACAAGATGCTCTATATACTGTGATGTTCTATTCAGCTTCGTGCCCACTAGTCTAGGCCTCTTTTCTTCACAGGAACATTCACCTTATCACCAAAATTTTGACCATGGACCCCCACTCTGACGGTTACATCCCCTACCGCCTGGATGGCAAAGTAGCGCTCGTTACCGGGTCGTCTCGCGGTATCGGCGCCGCTATGGCCAAGGCCCTCGCTCGTTGCGGTGCTAAGGTTATCGTCAACTATGCACACTCTGAGGAACATGCAGGACAAGTTGTAGCAGATATCAAAGCCCTGGGCTCTGATGCTATAGCCATCCAGGCCGATGTATCCCAGGTTAAGCAGACGGTGCGGCTGTTTGACGAGGCGGTCAAGCATTTTGGACGGCTGGACATTGCGTGCTCGAATTCAGGGGTTGTGAGTTTTGGGCACTTAGAGGATGTCACGGAGGTAAGTTGCAGTCCTGTACGCTTTGGAATGAAGCCAAAACTAAGCCTAAGCCTTCGATAGGAAGAGTTCGACCGCGTTTTCAACATCAACACCCGTGGTCAATTTTTTGTCGCGCGAGAAGCATACAAGCATCTCACCCCCGGTGGGCGTATCATCCTCATGTCGTCCAACACAGCCCGGGAGTTCGTCGTCCCAAAACACTCGTTGTACTCTGGCTCTAAAGGGGCTATCGAGTCTTTTGTGCGCGTGCTGGCCAAAGACTGCGGGGCCAAGAAGATCACCGTCAATGCCATCGCCCCTGGCGGCACAGTGACGGACATGTTCTATGCGGTGGCGCCTAATTATATCCCAAATAGCGAGCACCTAACTGAAGCGCAGATTAAAGATGTGAGTGCAAAGACGTATGAAGTTTTCAAATGAGTTTGACTGATGCTACATAGATGGCGGCTCATGCGAGCCCGCTAGTACGCTGTGGGTACCCTGAGGATGTTGCAAATGTTGTTTGTTTTTTGTCGAGCAAGGAAGGTGAATGGGTCAATGGTAAGACGGTGGGCATAGATGGTGGTGCCAATTAGTCTTGCATCATACACAGAAGATCATTTCATCCTGAAGTAGACTGGGGATTGGATAGGTAGCTGAGACTGAGCGTGAATCGAGATTTTAACGCAGGCATTGTGAAATAATCCATGATGCTGCTCGTATCCTCGACAACCTTATTTTATTAGCCGCTCAATGCAACTTCTCGCTTTTCGTAATTCATAATGTGGATTTACAATTTCGGTATCCTGGGTGGTATGTATTCAGAATTGCGAGTTAAAAAGACTGAGAATTCCTACTGCGAGCCGAATTGATGTATGCCATTTTAAAGGTCAGCGGAGGACCTTGTGACTATTGAGATCATTGTGACAATCAATACATACAACAAGTTCTAATTTTATGAGGGACAGTTCATCCAGATCTTCTAAGTATATTGTATGGGCACCCCTGTAGTCACTTGCTGAACACTGGAGGAGTACCTATTCGTGGAAAACAAGCTGATTGGATGGGGACCACCAAGATACCAGCAATTCTTTTTGCGACAGAATAGACAGAAATATAAATAAATTTCAATTTAAGCAATGCCCAGCCGAGGTCATCTTAGCTCTCCATGGCTCAGTCTTCGCGTCCCATAAAATGCCCGATGTGAGTCTTAGCTGTTTACAAGTTCCGCCCCATGCTGGGCTCCAGCCTTCTCCTCGCAGGTCATGTTACCCTCCGTAGCAGGCAAAGATGTAGCTGGTAGATCGAGGAGCACCAAATCACCAACGACATCTTTGAGCACTGTGCTGTAGATCTCACGAAACCATCTAGTCATGTGCGGGTATTTCGGTTGTATCACCTTGTGCAGCACCATATAGGCGCCAATCAGTGCGCCAGCCATGAAGTAGTCGGCGATAGTGAGCTGCTCTCCAATCAAGTATTTGTTTGCTTTGAGGTGATCATCCGTGTGTTTGCAGTGCTGGTGCAGAGCAACCAGACTGTCATCACTATTCGCCCTGATGAATGCGGTGCGGCCAATGAGTGGAAGGATGCAGCCGCCAATGGAGAGAAGGAAGTCTGAATTCGCAAATGACATCCATTTGAGGATATTGTAGTGATCGCGTCGACTTGACCCGAGAAGCGTTGTGGTGTCACTCTGCGACGTAACTTTGTTAGTGACACATCAGTCAGTCAAAACTTCATGGAATAAGTGCTCGTGTTTTCATTGTTAACGCATACTATAAAGTGTGATAGGTATGCATTCAGTCAAGACATAGCCATCGTTCCCTACGAATGTAGGTACTCGACCTAAAGGGTTGAACTCAAGGAGCCTCTCGTAGGCTTTATCGTCTTTGTCGGCGTATACAATGTCAAGCTTCAGTCCGTGGGACTTGGCCACAGCTAGGATAGCGATTGAGCGAGGACTAGGCTATATGAGCCATTATTTATTAGTACTTCGCATTGTGACATCTTCAGACTTCGAATACTTACATTATGATTGTATAGGGTTCCAAAAGACATTGCAACTAGAAAGTACGGCTTTTAGCGGCTGACAACGATCCGGGTCAACAATAAAGTCTTTGTATTCTTCTGTTCACTTTGGTTTGAAGGCAATAATTCACACTTAAGCATCACCGAAAGCCGGATAAAGACTAAAGCGGTCAACTAGACTTCCTTCTGTCGTCGTTGAATGATGACTTCAAACCCGGTATCAATGGCGCGACAGCCGGGCATCGGGAGTTCGGACTCCGATGAGAGATACCAGCGGATAACTCAGTATTGTTTACTATGGGAAAGGGAGAAATGATAGACTCAAGCAACTGGGCCCGACTTTGAGTTTGAATACAGAAGGGCGGCGAAAGCGTCGGACTCCGCGTTGATACCGTCCTCGAAAACCCCTCGATTCTCATTTACGGCCTCATATTTCAATATACATGTAATTGGAGATTCAAGCCAATCACAATCTTCTTGTTGTTGTCATCCACAGTTCTTGAAATCCAATCTCCACTACCAACATGTCCAAATTTCCGTGTACCCCAAATTTCGAGAGTGAGGAATTGTGGCGATATCTCATGTTCTCAAAATACTAATGTGGAAATAGATTCGGCAGGGTGCCAGGCGGCTTTGTTTGAATGGGTTGAGAGCTACGACAGTAAGGTATGCAGCTTCATTGCTAAAACTCTTACTACCATTTAAAATTAACATTCAGTCAGGACTGGGAGCGGTTGAGAAAATGTATTGCACCAAAATTAAAGGCTAGTCTTCCTTTCCAGTGGGCGATTAGGGAACACCGGCTTTTCTGCGGAAATTGACTTGATACATCACACAGGTGGACTACAGCTCGTTCCTTAACAAAATATGGGAAGCAATGTCGGCTGATGAATACGTGCTCATGGCGAGCGATACTAAAGTCCTCGGCAACCCGCTCTTGATGACACAGCATTTCGTTGGTTTAAGTAAATTGGTGCAGACTGCAGAGGACGAAATCACCGGACACCACCAACTCCGCGTAGCCCACCAAAAATACACGGACGAGTCCCGAAAAGTGGTCTCAGTCAAAGGCCATGCTCACGGTAGAGGCGACATGTGGTACAAAAGGGTTGATGGCGTTTGGAAATGGGCCGGAGTGAGACCGGATGTTAGATGGACTGAATACAACTACGAGGACGTTTTTTCAGAAGGCAGACACGAGTTCAGTGAAAGAAGAGACACGCACGAGGATTCCTAAGATAGTCAAGTAGTGATAAAATCAAAAGGTTTTAAAGAGAGACATGGCCAGAAGTTGCAACTTGCCCGAGGCCTCAATTGCTGTGACTGTTTCTAGCAATTCAAGGTTCTGTACCCACTTCTATTAGATTAATTAGACCTGAGATCAGGAAATCCATTGACTAGAGAGAAAGTTATTCTGAGCAGGTACTCGAATTCCAAGTTAGAGTTTACTGTAAACCATGGTTCGAAATACACGCACTATAGATTCACGAGATATCTACTCTGAACCACCTTTTCACGCCCGCTCTCATTTCAAAGGCCGCTTTCCCATCTTTAGCCAACTTCCTCAATACCTCAGTTACGAAGGGCTCCAGCACCATTTCTCTCAAGCCATCATCTATAGTCTCGCCGTGCATCGCCGTCACCAATTCCTTGATCGTGACACTTGCAGTCCCCCGGCGCCCAGAGTCAATTTCCTTGCGTTTGATATTGCTAAATGCTTGCAAGATCTGTTTTTCACGTCTCACTTTCTGGGCCAACTCACCGGCTATTTTGGCAGGCAGGTTAAGTATCACAGTACCATGAGCGGGGTAGCCCACCTCACAGTTGAAAGATTGCATCTTTCCCAGCGAAGACATATAGGTGCCAAGTTCCTCTACAGCGCTACTTCCATGACCGAGGACATTATCCCCCGTAAACATAGCATTTTCTTCCTCCAAAATAAAACACATGTGATCGTTGGAGTGCCCTGGAGAGTGTACGGCACGAATAGTGGCCCCTTCAACGGTGAACGTTTCGCCGTCCACGATTGGTTTCTGGCTTCCACTGGGCGAGTTTTTGTATATTGCAGTAGAAAGATGGGGATAGAGTTGAAGGAGGTCAGGTACCCCGCCAGTATGATCGCCGTGCCAGTGAGTCAGGAATACATGGGACAACGTGATGCATGAGGCAGAGAGCTCGGAAGAGAGCAAATTGGCCCATTCACGGAAGCCCTGGGCAGTATCGATGATCAACCTCGTAGAACCCGTGCCGACGATGTAAGTGTTTGTTCCTTGTAGTGTGAACTAAACATAAACGCAGAATTAGTTTCGTAGTTCGTGTAAGAAACAGTAGGGCTTTCATTATGAGACACTGGGCCTATGTATTACCTTTCCTGCATTTTGACCCAGTACACGTATTACTCGGGGACTGATTTGTTCGACATCTTTTAGTTCTGGCAGAACTGATTGCTGCGTCGATAAATACCCCTCGAAAGCATCAGCGTTAAGGGTCTTATTGATCTGGTGGTAGCCTCCCTCGCCCATGCTGAAGATTGACGCTTGTAGGAAGTGTTTTTCGGGAATGAAGAGAGATTAACTTCCAAGCTTGTTTGCCGACTATAATAGGTTAATCAGCCTCACCGGATGTAAGTGACGTCGGGGCATTCGGTCGATATCCTCCCGCAGGATCAATGTCCGTGGCAGGACGTACCTAAAGTCCTAGAATCCCGAAAATACAGTAAGCGGGTGATGCGCCGATGCGCTCAGAACCGACGCTTTTCCCTCGTTTGTTTAAGTTCTTGTTTCCTACTTTTGTCGAAGCTTATATTTCCACTCTCCAAATCCCATTCAAACCTTCCGAGACATCCCACCACTACAATGCCAATCTACACACCTGGCTCCGATTCACAAAGTGAGTCTTCCAAGATGAAAATAATCTATTTCAGCAACGAGTTTCCACATGACCTACAGGGTCTTTTCCGCCAATTGCACAACTATAGCAAAGATCGACGATACCCAGTCCTGGCAAGTTTCCTCGACGAGGCGACTTTAGCTCTTCGTGACGAAGTGCGCCAGCTGCCTACGTCGTTGAGAACATTAATTCCTCCATTCGAGACAATTTTGAACTTCGTGGATTATGAGGAGCTGCAAAAGGGCCCTCTCTCCGGCTCCATCGAAGGAGTGCTTCTCTGCGTAGTCGAGCTCTCCGCATTGATAGGGTATGCACTGACGAATCTTTGTTTTGTGGAGAAACTCATTCCCCTTCTTAGATACCAGGAGAATTTTCATGCCAAAAACGATTTTGACAACGAAAACCTGTCTGTTACTGGCTTGGGCATTGGCCTACTAGCCTCAGCTGCAGTCGCAATATCTCCTGCCCTTACAGATATCCCCCTTGCTGGTGCTGAAGCTGTGAGAATTGCTTTCAGATTGGGCGTTCATGTAGATGAGGTATCACATAATATGGAAGTACGCGACTTCACCGGCCCACAGAAAGCTTGGGCCTACGTAGTCCCTCATGCCAAGGTCGAAGATGTGCAAAATGAGCTCGACTCAGCACACACAATGACGGTAAGCCTGTTATGGTGGCTTGATATGTGTTTGGCTATCATACTGATCAGCAACCAGAAAGCACCAGAAACCAGCAGGATCTTCATTAGCGCAGTGAGTGAAACTTCGGTGACCATCAGTGGCCCACCATCAAGACTGGAGGCGCTCTTTCGCAATTCAGAATTCCTGCGCGGTTGCAAACCCATCGCTCTCCCAGTTTATGGCGGGCTTTGTCACGCTGAACACATCTATAACCAGAATAATGTGCACGCTATCGTCCAGTCAGGTGCATTAGATATGTTGCCCTCTAAATTCGCTCCCAGGATCCCGATCTATTCTACAGGTACAGGACGCCCATATATGGCAAAAAGCGCCAAAGATTTATTTGAGCAAATTGTCTCCGAACTCCTGACACAGCAAATCCATTGGACGAAAGTTGTTCAGGGTATAGTTGAATCTGCACAAAATGTTACACCTTCTGAATGCCATATATTGGTTTTTCGAAACTCTCTCCCTGTCCGAGAACTACTAGAGGCGTTGAAATTTGACCTCCCGGATCTCGACGTAATAACCGAAGATATTCTTCCTTGGCTCACCCAGAAAATTACCGGTGAAGGAACACGAAGGAAGATGCAGTCAAAGATCGCGATCGTAGGTATGGCATGTAGAATGCCGTCTGGAGCAACTGATACGGAAGAATTCTGGAACCTGCTGGAACGAGGTCTTGACGTACACAAAAGGATACCGGCAGATCGTTTCGATGTCGATACGCATAGTGACAGCACTGGGAAAAGAGTCAATACCAGCCACACAGCCTATGGTTGCTTTATAGATCAACCTGGATTATTCGATGCCGCATTTTTCAATATGTCTCCCAGGGAAGCGGAACAAACTGATCCAATGCAACGTCTTGCGTTAGTTACGGCATATGAGGCTCTTGAGAAGGCTGGCTATGTTGCGAACCGAACAGCTGCTACAAACTTGCATCGCATCGGGACCTTTTATGGACAGGCTAGTGACGATTATCGCGAAGTGAACACAGCCCAAAATATTAGCACATATTTCATTCCCGGTGGATGCCGTGCGTTCGGGCCGGGGCGTATCAATTACTTTTTCAAATTCTCCGGGCCCAGCTTCAGCTGCGATACAGCATGCTCTTCGAGCTTGGCAACTATACAGGTTCGAGATTTGGTTCTTGCCTTGCATCTGAGAAAGCTAATTTTCTCTCTACGTAGGCTGCTTGTACGTCGCTCTGGAGTGGCGATACAGACACAGTGGTAGCTGGAGGGATGAACGTCCTGACCAATTCCGACGCTTTCGCTGGTCTTAGCCATGGCCACTTCCTCACGAAAACCCCTAACGCGTGCAAAACGTGGGACAGCGAAGCAGATGGATACTGTCGTGCAGATGGTATCGGATCGATTGTCATGAAGAGACTTGAAGACGCGGAGGCAGATAACGATAATATTCTCGGTGTTATCCTCGGAGCGGCAACGAATCACTCTGCGGAAGCTGTTTCTATCACCCATCCCCATGCCGGTGCTCAGTCTTATCTTTATAGGCAAGTGTTGAGTAGAGCCGGACTAGACCCTTTCGATGTCAGCTTTATAGAGATGCATGGAACTGGCACCCAGGCCGGTGATTCAGTCGAGATCAAGTCTATTACAGATGTATTCGCCCCCATCAAGAAACCTCGTACTTCAAAGCAGCCACTATATATTGGCGCAGTCAAGTCGAATGTAGGCCACGGAGAAGCTGCCGCTGGGGTCACAGCCTTGTTGAAAGTTCTCCTCATGTTCCAGAAAAGCGCGATACCACCACATGTGGGCATCAAAAACAGCATCAACCCTGGATTTCCAAAAGATTTTGACCGACGAAACCTTCATATCCCGTACGAGAAAACGCCATGGCTTCATACATCCGGGAAGAAAAGGATTGCTATCGTGAATAACTTCAGCGCTGCTGGAGGTAATACGACCCTTGCGATGGAGGAGCCACCAATAAGAGAGCAGCAGGGGGAATCAGATCCTCGTTCGATGCATGTTATTGCTGTTTCTGCCAAAAGCAAGGTGTCCATGAAAGGAAATATCGAGAGGTTGATTGCTTATTTGGATGCCAACCCAGACATTTCATTGTCAAACCTCTCATATTCGACAACGGCCAGAAGGTACCACCATAATCACAGATTGGCAATCCCTACTACCGGCTCCACGCAGCTGAGAAAACAATTAGCTACCTACCTCGGAAAAGTCGACACACATAAACCCATCTCGACAAGTGGCCCCCCTCCAATTGCTTTCGCTTTCACCGGACAGGGGGCTTCTTACAGGTCAATGAATTTGGAATTATTTCACAGCTGTCCGTACTTTCAGTCACAGGTTATGCACTTGGACTCTCTGGCCCAAAAGCAAGGCTTCCCAACATTCATCCCGGCAATAGATGGGAGTTGCAACAGAGATTTTCAGCATTCGCCAGTCGTTACACAACTTTCTCTTGTATGCACTGAAATTGCACTTGCCAAATACTGGGAGTCTTTGGGTGTAAAACCTAGCGTTGTCGTCGGACATAGCTTAGGGGAATACGCGGCCTTACATATAGCCGGCGTTCTATCGGCGAGCGATACTATATTTCTCGCTGGACACAGAGCTCAATTGCTTCAGGAGAGGTGTCAAATCGGAGGCTATAAAATGATGGCTGTGCGTTGCTCGGTTGCCGAGCTCGAAAAATGCGGAGGCGGACTGCCTTACGAAGTCGCCTGTATCAATGGACCGAAAGACACCGTGATAAGCGGAACTCAAGAACAAATCGATGCACTATTCGAGGCTTTAGGAGCGAAGGGCCATAAATGCATCTGCTTAGAGGTTGCTTTTGCATTCCATTCTGAACAAACCGATCCCATTTTGGACGACTTCGAAGAACTTGCAAAGGGCGTCGTGTTCCAGGCACCAAATTTGCCTGTTATCTCACCGCTGCTAAGCAAGGTGATTTTTGATGACGACACTCTTAATGCCAAGTATATGAGACGGGTGACTCGGGAGCCAGTTAATTTTCTCTCTGGAATTGAAATGGCACAAAAACTCAGCATTATCGATGAATCCACCATCTGGGTGGAAATCGGGCCTCATCCTGTTTGCATGAACTTCATTAAATCCACCCTTCCATTTATCAATATTGCACTTCCCTCATTTCGCAGAGACGAGAATAACTGGACAACAATAGCCCAGAGCCTGAGTGCTATGCATTGCACTGGCGTCGCGGTCAGCTGGAGTGAATTCCATCGCTCATTCGAGGCAGGGCTTCGACTCTTGGATCTACCGACGTATTACTGGAATGACAAGAATTACTGGATCATGTATAATGGAGACTGGGCACTGACGAAAGGAAACACCTTTTATGATGCGGAAAAAGCAGCCATAGCAGCACCTACGGCACTTGTCTCGAAGTCTGGTCTAACCACTTCCACTGTTCACCAGATTATCGCGGAGAATTTCAATGGCACTGAGGGAAATGTTGTGATGCAGGCAGATTTAATGCAGTCTGACTTTTTTAATGCAGCTTATGGCCACAAAATGAACGGATGTGGTGTGGTAACTTCAGTAAGTTCTTCACCTTTCGATATTTTTGTGGCCCGTGGAGGAGAGCTATTACTCTACGATAAGTAGTGCTCACCTATCTTTGTGTTAGTCTATCCACGCAGACATTGCCTATACTCTCGGCGAGTACTTATACAAAAAGTTACGACCCCGGGCAAAACAGGTTGATATGAACTTTGCCAATCTGGAGGTTGTGAAGGGTCTCGTGGCGAAGAAGGATCGAACAACACCTCAGCTCATCCAAGTTTCGGCCGAGACAGTAGATTTGTGCTCTGTATCATTAAAGTGGTATAATTTCCACTCCGACGGTACAATTGACGAGCCTTTCGCCAGCGCCAGTCTATTTTACGGCGACGCAACAGAATGGCTTACATCCTGGGTCCCGGTAACACATCTAGTCCAGGGCCGTATTCAGGACCTCGAACATCAGGCTGAAGCAGGGACCGCAAATAAGTTCTCCCATAACTATGCGTACCTTTTGTTTGCTACCAATCTTGTCGATTATGACACAAAATACCGCGGCATGCAATCTGTTATTCTGCAGGGATTCGAAGCTGTTGCTGACATCGTGCTTTCGAAAGAAAAGGGAGGCACTTGGACTATCCCGCCTTACTTCATTGATAGTGTTGCGCATCTTGCTAGGTTCATTATGAATGTCTCGGACAATATTGATGCCAAGGCAGATTTCTGCGTCACTCCTGGCTTTCGTTCCATGCGTTTTGGGCGACCTCTTGTGGCAGGAAGCAGATACCGGTCCTACGTCAAAATGATCCCAACACCAGAAGATCCCACAGTGTATCTTGGCGATGTTTATATTCTCCAGGACGGTATCATCATTGGCATGGTTGAGGCAATGCAGTTCCGCCGGTACCCACGTATCCTCCTCAATCGCTTCTTTTCCGCCCCGGACGACCTGACATACACGGAGCCTACGAAGTCAGGGGCGATAACTGCAATGGCACCAACAAAAACAGCGCAAAAGCCGACAAAAGCTGTTGCTGCCCCCGTAGCAGCCATACAAATGGTTCCCGTCTCAATTCCTCCACCGGCGAAAGCCGCTTCCAACGAAGTCACAACTTCAGCTATAGCTCCACCAAACCCCAAAGTTCATGATCCTCTACGACATCTCGATGGAGCCATCATCCCAAACGGTTCTAGTCCTGACCTTGTATCCGTAAAAGCACTCATGCTCATAGCGGAACAAACTGGACTCCAACTTGGAGATCTGGATGATGAAGCCAGTTTTTCAGCATTGGGTGTAGATAGTCTCATGAGTCTCGTCATTGCGGAAAAATTTCGAGAAGAACTGGGTATTGCCGTTGGAGGTGGGCTCTTTTTGGAGTACCCCACAATAGGTGATTTGAGGCTTTGGCTGGAAGATTATTACAACTAGGAATAAGCATCAGTTTAACAGGTGAGATTATCTGAATAATGACAACTACGATATGTCCTCGAAGAAAACTTGTTGACCTTTTCTAGATCCTCTACTTCGTATATCAAATTCTCGTCTCCATTTAGTGTTCCTGGAAAGCTTGTCGTGTACGCTCGAACTCAGCTGGGCGGATGTTAAACGAATTTCCTATGATAACTGCTCAAGAAGTAGGATACATCTGCTCTGAAAGATATCTAAGCTTATCTCATGATGAATTAATTTGTTCATTGAATTAATCTACGTCAATGTTCATGTGACTTGTTTCGTTGACTTTTAACCCATACGCCGCATTTCAATGTATCGACCTTGCATGAAGTTTACCGCACTCATGCTTACAGGATGTCTGATTGGATTGATGTTGTCAATTGATGTCCTGAAGGCATCTTTTATGTGTTCCCTACGCTGCAGATAAAATACGGAGCATTCCCGTTGGACCTCGTGCTATGGTTGTGTTCCAGTGAATTATAAGCATAGAGCAAACTCAGATGGGAACTTATATAATTGACCCTTGCCCCGCGGGAAACCCCCTAATTCTGTTTATATAACGTTGAATATTCGGTATTTATGGACCTCACTCCGAGAACGAGCTTCGGAGACCGAATCGATCGCTCCGAAGCCCGATTTAGCCTTCAATCTCACAAGTTGAGCTTTAACTTTATAAAATTTCTTGTATTTCTGAATAACGCATAATTGGTGTCTTCTGGCAATTTTGAAATTCTGAAAGCTCCCTTAGGAGTGAATTATACATTTCAGTTGATGCACCGTAGCGTATCCTTCAAGGACAGCAAACAGTATCCTACTGAGTTTACCATTTAACGGGGACCGAAGTTTTAGTATCCCCGGGCTACGTCAGCTTCGTGTTTTGGGATATTTCTATTAGGTGAGTTATTATACCTTCGAAACTTATAATACGCTGTAGTGAGAAGCTATCGAAGCTAAGAAGGTGTGGATCGTTAGGGGTATCAAGAAAGTCAATATTCCTGAAGATGGATATGTTCGAAGTCTCAAGAGGTGTATCTTTCACCGAATTCCACAACGTCATAAACGGAAAGCTGCGTGACTCTGAAATCACCTATCATGGAATTAATCCAGCGACAACAGAAAGGTTATGGCCTGCGCCTGTAGCCACTGAAGACGACCTAGACGACGCGGTCAAGGCAGCTCACGACAAATTCTATTCATGGGCCAAAACCTCGATTGAGAACCGTAAGCGGCTAGTTGGGCAGTGGGCTAAAAGTGTCAAGACTCACGAAGAAGAATTCGCAAATTTGTTGATCTATGAAAGTGGCAAGCCGCGCTTGATCGCAAATCTAGAGGTTACAGTCTCTCTCGAGACACTTATGCAATCATGCATGTTTACTCCTCAGTTGGCAGAAGAAGGCTCGGCTGCTAAAGATATACGCAGTAACTCTTGACCTACCGACCGAGACCATTGAAGAAGCAGACAGGACCATCATAACGAAACACGTTCCTTTGGGAATCGTGGGAGCTATTGTCCCCTGGAACTTCCCAGTCGGTCTGGCTGTCCAAAAGGTAGCCCCCGCACTTATAGCTGGAAACTGTGTCATCCTCAAACCATCTCCATTCACGCCATATTCAGCACTGAAGCTTGGTGAAATTGCGATCAATATCTTCCCTCCTGGGGTTTTCCAAGTACTTGGCGGGGACGAAAAGCTTGGTCCATGGGTATCTTCCACCTAGTCCACGTGCCCCGCTTGGGTTTCTATTTATTTTTCGTAAGTGTAGTAGAATGCTAAATTATTTATAGATTACTCATCATGTTGGTATTCAAAAAATATCGTTCACCGGCTCCATCGCTACAGGAAAACGTATCATGCGAGCGTGTGCCGATACAATCAAACGCGTGACCCTAGAGTTAGGTGGCAATGACGCATCGATCGTTTGTCCTGATGTGGACATTGCTGCTACTGCTCCAGCTCTCGTCATGGGTGCTATGTTCAACAGTGGCCAAGTCTGCATTGCCACTAAGCGGATATATATCCACGCAGATATCTATGAGCCAATGGTTAAGGCCATGGCGCAATTTGCGGCCACATTAAAAGTTGGCGAAGGGACAGAGGAAGGCGTAATGATGGGTCCCATTCAGAACCAGATGCAATACCGCTATGTTGAGAGTATCTTACAAGAAGGTAAACGCAAAGGCTGGAATTATGTTATAGGCGGAGAATCGATGGATCACGAGAAAGGATACTTTATTGCGCCTACCATAGTGGACAACCCGCCGAATGATTCAAGCATCGTTCAAGAAGAACCCTTTGTAAGTCCTTCAAGTTTCCTTTAATTTTTCATTCATTATTCTAATAGTAAGATTTCAGGGCCCGATAGTGCCAACCCAACCCTGGACTGATGAATCTGAAGTCATTGCACGGGCCAACAATACCCAAAGCGGACTCGGCGCTTGTGTATGGTCCAAAGATGTTTCTCTGGCAGTTCATATCGGTCAACAGTTAGAAGTAGGCAGTGTGTTTATCAACAGCTTTGAGAAACCTACATTCAAGGCCGCAATAGGTGGCTTTAAGCAGAGTGGGTTCGGGTTTGAGGGTGGGAGTCAAGCACTGACCGAATATTGCAATGTCCAAGTAATGTATATTCAGAAGTAGCTTAAAATATCTCAAATGGAGGCTAGATTTAGTGATAAAACTCACTAAACCTTAGACTTTTGCCGGTAGTCCATAAATTCCGAGATCCACAGTTATACTTCAACCTTGGACCTCCATTCCGTAGACAGTAGCCACCCGCCCCCCAGCTCAAACCCAAATACTTCTATTCGGTAAAATGAGCTCGTCGGAGTCATTTCCTTCTAGGAACGTACCATATCATTCAGGGTGATGATAGTCCTATCTCCCGTGTAGTCGTAAGCCAGAAACCCAATCTATGTACTCTGTAGTACAAGGGCTGAAGCCAAGACGTGAAGACTTTATGTGAACATTGCGACATGTAATGTTGTCTGTAGGTTATATATTTTCTCTTGCAATTACAACTTATTTGATTCCATCATGTGATAATTGAACAGGTGGCGAGGTGTCAAAAATATAGAGGGTTGATTGATGAAGTGCACAGTGCAGATTTTGCGTTCACGGTGCTAGTCTATTGATTTCTGAAATTGAACTAGTAGATAAATGGACTCCGCTAGACCTATCTTCCTCTTTTTATCTTTTACTTTTTCTTTATAAGTGGCAAACGGACAGTCAAGCCGCTTGGCTGCTCCGAGTATTACTTCTCAATGATTATTTTGACCCCCTGAGAACCTCTTTTCGCGTACGGGACAAACAAATCATGCTGCATCTCGACATCAGTCTTATCCGTTTGATACAGCTTTATCCGGCCGCTCTCGCTACGCTTTTCAGATGCCGGGCCGTCGAAACGTCTCCAAAACGAAGAAAGAACGAGGTACATCTCGGCATACGCGAGGTTGATTCCCAAGCATTGGCGTGAACCGTGAGAGAAAGAAAGAATGTACCGCTTCAAGCGAGGGTTTTCGAGGAAGCGATCAGGTTTGAATAAGAGCGGGTCTGGAAAAATGGACGGATTAAGGTGGACTAAAGGTGTAGTCATTCCTACGGGTGTCTGTAGCAGAGAGTCAATTATTTGTCAGTTTGGTTTAGGGGAGGACTAGAAGAAGGAATCATTACCCCCGGAGGAATATGCCATTTCGTGTTGTTTCCATCATTGAATATAATACTGTCGTTGGGGCACACTCGCATTTGACGATTGGACGTGCCCATTCCAAGGCGCAGGCCTTCCAAAATGACAGCGCCCAGATAAGGTAGCTGTTCCATTTTTGTGAAAGATAACGGGTCCTTGAGGTCAGGTATACCTTCCGTTAGCTCTGCCTTTAACTTTTCAAGGGCGGTTGGGTTGTCGAGTAGGTAGAATGTTATGGCCTTTCTCATCATTAGTACATTAAGTCTTATGCAGTATTGACACCTTCTTACTGTTAGAGTCCAAGCAGTTGTCTCTGTTCCCGCTGCAGCAAGAGTTTGAGCTTCTTCTAGAAGGCGTTCAGGTCTCTTTTCGTATTCTATGAGATTGCTTCTCAATATCTCGTCTAATACTGTATTGCCGTCCTGATGTCGTTGTCCCACAAGTCGATTGATCTTTGCCATCAGATCCTGAGTCACAATGTCAGCGTGTTACTTCAAGTGTTGTAGATTCTTCATACGCTTTTAAATTGAAGAAATTCTGCCATTCCGGGAGACGTCCTTCTCAGAAATGAAGCGGGCAAAGCGTTGAATAATGGCATTATCCAACTAAACTGGACAGCCCAAGGTCCAACTAGATGGACTGCTGTAAACTAAGAGTATATTAGTTAATTTACTACCATCTAAACTTACTCAGGCGCAAACCATTTCAAAAAACCCTTTATTAAACTCTGGAGCATCCAACCAATTACGTGATATCCCAAATGAATACTCCACGATCAAATCACTAGTGAAGGCCGCAAACATTGGTAATACACTGATAGGTTTTCCAGACCCTCGAAGTTCTTGTAACCTGTTGAATAGTTTGTCCAAGCAATCTTGCATAAGTGGCTCTAACCTTCGTATCGAGTCTTTGGAGAACATCCGGGCCATGGCTGCCCTCCGTGAGCGATGCACATCGTGGTCCTTTGTTGTAATTGCAGCCTCGGAAAAGCCGAAAAGTTGTAAAACACGAGGATGTTTCTCTGTTTTTCTGGTTGTAGTCATTAAGACCGGGATAAAGTCTGGATCAATGACATGCAATTCATCTGGGGATATGCGAACAACAGGTCCGTATTGATCATGCATCTCTTTGATGCGAAAGATATATTGTCCACGCTTAATAGCATCGAAGTAGAATTCGTACCATAATGTCATTGCGGCAAACTTGGGGCCTGGAAAATTTGCCAAAGGGTGCAGAAAAAGCCTGTAGGTATAGAGCATTACGATATAGACTGCAGTGGCACCAGCAACAGTAATCCAGTGGAAAAAAATGTCGACGACTGCCATGGTTCCTGAGACGAGTGCAAAAACAACGACGGAGAGGCGACAGGAAGTCTGCCGGAATTGTAATAACTTTCTGAGCTTAATTCTTGCATCAATAGAAGCTTCAAAGCTGGTACAGAGTAGTACAGGAGATCTGAGTGAAAGAAAGTCTCACATACCTAGCTCGTGCTCTCAATGGCCCTTGGTCTTTTGGTGATGGCACTCTCTAAGCCACCGATGACAATTTGACAACAACGAAGGGGGAGAGCGCACAAGCGTGGGTGAGATCGGGCTGCCGAGCGGGACAGCATCTCCGACTAGAGTTTCGGGTCTCGGCTCACTGATGATTGGTGGTCGGCTCGCTTAAAGTATGTACGTCCCGATCACTTCATCGGGGTCCGACCGAGCCACGCGAGCTCGCTTAACTTGAAAAGGGGGGTACGGTAATTGTCCGAGTTCCCAGGATTTCCGCATAGCCTGCTATAGTAGCGCAGTTTCTCGTATCCTTCCCCGATGATGTTCCTTCACCTAAACTAAGATTTCCATTTGATGCGAACTTTTCTTTTGCAAAGTCTTTTAGCAACCCGCGAATAACATGTCGTCTGCATCTTCGACGCCGAGTGAAAGTAAATTTCTTTGCTTGACGATACTAGGCTATCGCAAACATGGTATGAGCGAAGAAGATTATAAACATCACATGACCAAAGTTTCTGCGCCAATGACGAAGGATTTGATGGTGAAGTATGGGGTAAAGCGGTGGACGCAGGTAGGCCCACTTTCTCTGCTCTAGACCCAATACTTTACACGATTTTTCGAACTTGCAGTACTTGATAGGGTCAGAATCTCCATGTGGCTAGTTACCGGTACTGCGGTGTGCGACGTTGTGTTTTGTGATCATTTTCCAGAAGCCAGGATGCATCATCTGACAAACAAAAGATACACAACACAAGCGAAACCCGTGCGCTCATGGCACAGCTTTATGATCCACAAATGGCAAATTTGGCCGACTATGACTGCTTCAGTCAAGTTGTGTTCAAGAATCTCGAGGATTACAAAAGGATGAAGGAAGACCCGTGGTACAAGGAGCATTTAGTGCACGACCATGAGAACTTTGCTGATACCAAAAAGAGCAAGTAAGTCATTTCTTGCTTGCATCATTGGTCATGGAACCTAGTATTTGTGGGAGATCTGAATACGTTTTTGTTTAGACAAAGTTTGGGAAAATTATCAATTGAAGAATGGGTTATGTGTTGATACTTACTTGGTAATCATAGGATGACTATTGGATGGATCGAGGAATTTGTCAGGGATGGAGAAAGTGTTAATGCATGACAGACTAGTTTACAGAAATGTGTAATGATTAACATCAATAATCTTGGCGACAGTGATATGGAATCAACTACTCACTTGGATTCGTTTACTTCATGAAAAGCACACGAAACTAGGTAGAATTCATTGTCTAATCTTCCAAAAACCTCCTTTGTGTTTTGTTGTTAGGGTATCTGTTAAATTAGAACATTTTTTGGTATCAGGGGTATTGCGTAGCTAGCTAGCACGTGGTTCAAGAGGGGTTGTAGATGTTGTTGTGATTGCTAGGCTAGGAGGAAGAGGAGGCTCCTCTTATAGCCCTTAAGCGAGGGGACTAACCTAGCGTGGAAGTCACATGTCCCATATGTCCAGACAACATTGATATATTTTAAGGGAAAGTAGCAGTCACTTCCTGTATGTATCTAGAGCACCATGCAAATCACATGAAAACATTTAATTTTAGACTCTTGAATATTGAACTTCAAATTAAGTCTCGTAATACCCTCTAAATCAACTCTCTCGATATCTCGAATCTTACGTTTCTAGACCACAAATTGGGGTTCCTTGCCTCCATTCAACTCATTCTTGGTGTCCATCTTCAAGAAATCGAGAATTTCCGGCTCATTGGTTCCACTGATCGGCTTGCTCTTAGTACGAGTTGTGAGTCCCAAGTTACCTCTCACCACATTTGGTGAAAAGCCATCAATTGAATCATTTGTAAAGTGCTCGAGATTCTTTTCTTCCTTGAAAAACTTCAGTTGCCGCTCCCGAAGATTTTGCAAGACGGATATTTCTTTGGGGGTGAGCTTTTCGAGCTCAGTCGGCTCCTGTGCCGCCTTGGCAGTCTTCTCAAGGATGGCTTTTTGTTCCTCTGGTGAAACCTGATTGTATACACCAAGCGCAAAGTCGACAGTACCAACAGCTCTCTCCTGTACGCTGTTTGTATTGTCGGAATCTGCTACACCTTGAATAACTAGAGACAGGTTAGCATGCCAATACCGAGGGCCGCGCATGTGGGGGAAATACCCGGTTGGATGGCTTTAAAAGCAGTATCAAATCCTGTCTCATTTTCATCGCCAAGAAGAGATAGATGTTGTTTCCTCAGCTGTCTCAAAGTCGTTAAGACGACAATCAAGAACCGCGTATACCCTTCGGTGACCTTGGTCGAATGCCATTTTGCAGCACTATATCTATTGCACTCCCCTCTTCTCACTGCTTGAATAGTCACAGCCGCCGAAAGGGCACTTGCCAATGCCAAATGAACGCCCGAAGAAAAATAGGGGTCAATAAAGCAACCCGAGTCGCCGGCGAGACGAAAGTTTGGCCCGGCGTATGTCGAGGCACTGTAAGACCAGTCTGAAGCCTGCTTAGTGTCCGAAACAATCTCAGCTGTTTCTAGAAGCTTTTCGATGATTGGCGCTTGCTTGATACATTCTCTGTACCAATTCAAGGAACTCGGTGAACCTGCTTCCTTCTTCTTCGCAAAGAAAGTATCTTGTTGCATGACTACACCAACAGACAGAGTTCCATTGTGCAATGGTATTGCCCAACACCAGCCACTGCCATCTAATTCAAGTCAGTCAATTTTGCTCCGCTGTATATAAAGTATGGAAATCGAATACCTGACAGAGCCTCAAAAAAGGTTGATTTGTCCCTATCACCATTATTATATGTACCCGCGCCCTTCCAATAAGCCCAATTGGCAAGATTCTTTAGTCCATCATTCACCAGGCGATTCTTGAGGTACTTTGTCGAAATCAGGCCTGTACGACCGCTTGCATCTACAAGATAGTCAAATGTGATTTTGCCGGAGCTTCCATCTTTGCGGGACCAATTCGCGGAGACGGCAAGTCCGGGATTTGGAATAGCGGGATCCTCAGGGTACTCCGTGTCCTCGAACTTTTGAAACTCTATGTGATAAACTTTGGTACCATCGAATGTATTTGCACCGCACTTTCCAGCATGATTGAAGAATAATTGGTCGGCTTCGGAACGAATCACGTTCCAGGCATAGCCTCCTGGTCCCAAAGAATCTGAAAAGTCGGTATCTGACTGCATTTCAGTACTTGTCTGGTGAGTAATTGGGAATTGTTTTAAATATGACTCACAAGCTGCCGGCTTGGCGTTGAGTTTGAACGTGGCACCATGCTATCACAGTGTGTCAATCAAGTCATGGCAGATAATGCCAGGAATATAAAGAGCCTACTTTTTTCTGGAATCCATAATCATCGAAAGTGGACTCGAGATCGATGAATCGTAAGAAGTAACGCATGGATGCAATCATACTCTCCCCAATATGATATCTATGTATTTTAGTCGGATTTGTCATTACCACAAGGAGACTACCATACCTTGGAAAAAGGTCTGCCTCCAATAAAACAACGTCAACTCCCTCTCGGGCCAACACTGATGCTGTATATGAGCCTGCGGGTCCACCCCCAATTACAAGTACTGTGCAATGAGCTGGTACAGACATAGCTGCGATTTACTATGATGTGAATGTGGCTGGGAAATATTCCTGATCAGGGTCTAAAGTGATGAAGTCGCGGTTTTAGCCTCCTAGAGAGAGGTGCAGGGTTTTTAGGAAGTGGCAGATCAGCAAACGAAAACTAAAAGCTATAGACTCCTTCTACGCAACATATATGGGCATCCCCATCCTAGTCTCCGGAAACAACTAGGGATCCGACATTTTTAGCCGCAAGCCGCAAGCCGCACATACATCCGTGAACATCTGGCTAATAGAAAAAGATCGGGAACCTGTATTTAAAAATCGGGGACCATTTATTATGGTAAAACATTTGGTGGTTTCAAATTATAACCTCCAAGCTGCATATAGCAGCCCCAAAGTTGGGATTTTGAGGGGCTTTCTCGGAATCCGATATGTCGGTCTTAGCTATAGGCCCGTTGTCTTACTGTAGCTTCGGTGGTATGAGAATACTTCCGAGCATATCTACTGTAATTTAGTAGCGGCCGATATCCAAGCTCCGATGATACAGGGCAATGCCCATGAAATTTTTTGATAATCCAATTCAATATTCCGATGCTTATGGAATAGATCTATAGACTATACGGTGAGTGCTAGTTCATGGATGATGTAGATCCAAAACATTCCTTTATCCGACTCCTATCTAGTTTTCAAAATAATACCTTCCAATAAGCTCGCTGGACAAGAAAGTCATTCCGACCCTTGATAATCAGACCTAGGTAATAGAAAGAGACATTACTCGTCATATTATCCATACAACAGCGTATAAACACGATAAAGAGTTCCGTTCCAGTAGTCAATACGAAGCCACTAAACGTAGCAATTACTTCTAATATAGCCAGATTTCTCAGTGATGAGTACCATCGATTACAATTCTCCTTTCACGATAAACGTTTGTGTTTACGAAATGTATCTATTATAAAAAATCTCCTCCATAAATCTCTTTAAAATTAGTCCTTACACGCGGTCATCCCAGCAATGGGAGAAAAGGATGTAGCCATGGGAAGAAATGCCTGAGAAGACCACAAACACATAGAGGAGGTAACCATAGTGGAAATTTCGCGCTCCCATTGATATTCTGCACCGTGATGTCTTTCATATCATAGCGATTGTCGGGCTCATCGGCTGCTTCGATCATGGCGGCTGCCAAGTCAAGATAGGAGACGAAGGTGTCTTGGAGCTCCAAATCCAGCTTATATCCCCTTTGCTTGTCTACGACCAGTCCGCCAGGCTTCATGAAGATAGATGAAAGCCACTCCTCCTCCGCGCGTAGCATGCGTTCCTGTACTCTCAAGTCCTCGTAGACATTAGAGTTGGCTCGCACTACAATCCAATGACCAATCGAAGGGAGATTTCGGCAGAGACGGTCCTCTAGACTAGAGGAGGATAGCACGACGATCTTTGGCATCTTTAAGCCCTCCCCCCTCAGCTTTCTCAGAGCTGCGAGGAGGGTGATGGTGGTGTCCTGGGCAACCCGGCAACCAGGCACATTGTCGTTCATGGAAACCGCGAGAAATACAGCTCGGCAGTTTCGAATACAGTCGAGGAAAAGCTCCACATTGTCGATCTGTCCTTCGAAGACTCGCAATCGCTTATTATCAGCCGCTGTAGGGACTACACGCATCAACTTTTCTTTGCTGCGGCAGTAGGCGTGAATATCGCTACTCGAAGACTTAAGAATTATGTCGATTAATGAGCTACCGCAGTTCCCTGTGGCACCGAAGATGGCATAGTTGGCCATTGTTCAGAGGCCCCTATCTTAAGCTCAGTTGGTGGTAATGTCAAGAAGGTTGTGGAAGTGAGAGTTTTCGCGGTGTTTGTCACACGGGCATGCATCGGAAACATTTATGCTTTTATATTGCGCGGAACTGCCGTATAGACAGTCCTCGCAATCCACATAGATGTTCGGATTCCGTGAGGTTCGAACTAGATGAATGCAAGGAGCATAGTTGACAAGAAGCTGGTCACAACACAGAGGCGGACTTCGGACTAATTGTAGTCCTCGGGCTCATGGAGATTGTGGTTATTTCCGAGTTGCGAGTCACAAGAGCGGTCCGTATATGTAAATTAATAAATTTCGGGCCCCGATAAATACTTCATTCTCATTCTATATAACGCTAGATAATTCCTCAGGTTGATACTCATGACTGAGTGGTACCCAGAGCTCAATCGCAAGCATGACAGAACTCATCTACATCGACACAAGCTTTGGCCGACTGGCTCTCCGCTCCGCAGGCTCAGGAATTCTCCCTCCATTACTATGCATCCATGGGAATTCCTCGAGTAGCCGCATTTTCAAGCCTATCTTTGACAGCAATATTCCCTCCACTCGTCGCGTCCTCGCCATCGATCTGCCAGGCCACGGCGACTCCAGTAACGCCACCGACCCCGAAAAGGCTTACACGATGCCTGGTTATGCAAACGCCGCCATTGAGGTCTTGCAGCAGCTCAATATTGAAGAAGTGGTGGTTGTAGGCTGGTCTCTAGGCGGTCACATTGGCGTCGAGATGCTCCCACGCTTCCGGGGCGTCAAAGGGGTCATGATTATTGGCGCACTACTTATGGCCCTCCGCGATAGCCCTCAGTTCTTGGACGACTTCCGGACCAAATGGAACATGCGCGAGGACCTGGGCAAAGAGGACTTGACCTGGTTTGCAAAGAGCGGAACAGGTGGCCCTTACGAGGAGTGGATGGCTGACGTGGCCATGCGTACTCATGGCAAGGCACGCACTGTTTTATTCTCTAATCTCGGGTACGGAGATTGCTCTGATCAACAAAAGCTGGTGGCAACGACAACTGTACCTACTGCAGTTGTCATCGGCGTTGATGAGCCGCATATCGATAATTCAGAGATCAAGAAGTTGAAGTATAACAACCTCTGGAGCGGCAAAGTGGTTGAAATGGAGGGTTGCCAGCATTGTCCTATGTGGGAAAAGCCAGATGTGTTCATTCCAATTTTGCAGAAGTTTGTGGCAGATGTCGCGGCTTGAGCACTTTGTTGTCTATAACACCAAGGGTTCGAAAAATGTGGAAGTAATTCCTACCTACGTTCCAATGTAGGGACCAATGAGTAGTTTTTATGTCTTTTCCGTTGAAATACAGCGAATTTTAAGAAGCTTCAAATTCACCAAAGAATGATATAGACATCAGTATTCAATAGAAAGCCATGATTGGACAAGCTCTCCGCACTGTCAGACGGATAAATAAATTGACTTCGGAAGGCACGAATCTACCCTTCAAGAATCGACCTATTGTTCCTTGTAGTCCATGTGCTTCAAGTGTAAGCAAATGCATTTCTATAAAAAAAACGCCAGGTCTGGAATTCACAGACGACATGTGTACAATTCAATCTTGCTGTAGCTTCGCTTTTGCATATCTGGCGCTACGGGTAAGGGAAATCCACATGAAATTCTGCTTGCGCTCATATACTTGAGCCGTTTACCCCAGCAGTGAAGAACACATCTCGATATTCTATTGCTGGGGCGTTGTAAAACGTAATATCCTAGTACTTAATCCCTTCATCTCTTAACATCTGATAGATATATTCCAGTAAAGCTAGCCTTACTTTAAATCTGACGATCTTGTGCGTGGCATTGATAGGAAACTCGTCGAGTCCAATCTGCTTTAATGTTACCGATCCTCCAAGTATGTAGTCTTCGCCAATGGTGTGGTAAACGTGCTTCTTTATTTCATAATCGCTTTTACCATTAAGAGTTTCAAGTACCGCAAAAGGCTCGTGGCCTAGCGTTGGGTGAGGGATAGCTACTACTGAGGCCTTGAAAAACGTCAGATATAAGCAATCCATAGCCCTCAGGCGACAGAATCGGGTGGAGGCAACCGTTCCTCACCTGAGTACCTGTGTATTTCTCTATACAGCTTTCCAGTACTGAAGGCATGATGGCTATGCCAGCGCGTTTGATCATGTCCTTTGCTCGTCCGAGGATGAATACCAAACCATTGCCATCTATCATCCCGATATCGCCCGTGTTAAACCAGCGACCTTCCTCGTCATCGTAGAAAGAAGACGCCGACGCATTTCCGAGATAGTGTTGAATAATACTCTGGCAGCAGACGTGGAGCTCCCCCGGTTTCCCCCTTCTTGTCCGAGAATTCTTATCCGCATCCCATATCCGAAGCCTCGTTCCCGGTGCCACCTTCCCAATGGGACAGATCTCGCCAAAGCACGGGATCTGAGTAATTGGCATGTTGAAGAAAGGCCATTCAAAGAAGCCTCCACCCTCTGCCATGCCGTGATTGAGGAATACCCTTGCGGTTGGGAACAATTCGGAACATTTGATCAAGACATCCCTGGTAACCGCGTCTCCGCCGAGATGCACCGCCGAGACCGAGTCGAGCTTCAAAGGTCCCGAAGACACGAGGGCCAACGCATGTACCATAGCCGGGGTGAGGATTATAAAGTCAACACCGTGTTTTATGATGGCATCTAAGGTGATCTGGATCCCAAAACTCCCTTCGTTCATCATCACCACTGTCGCACCTTCTCTCCACGCCTGCAAAGTCACCGCAGGTGCGACGGCTCGTGAGTTATGCGGTTGTACAAGGATGAGCTGGGTGGCATTATGTCCCTGAGGGTTCATGAGCCAAGACTGGGAATGCAAGACGTGGGTTATAGAGCTGGTACGCTGAGGGCAGCCCTTAGGTTCACCGGCAGAAGTTCCGGATGTGAAAAAGATGGAGTGGGTGCGCTGTGGGTCGTCGTTTCGCGCGTTGTTGATTAGAGCTTCTTCATCAAGGGAGCAGCTCAAAGCGTCAACTGCCAGGGCAAGTAGCGATTTCCAGCCGTAGGACATGTGGTACTCGCTATCTTCTCCTAGCACGATGCCCAAGGGCTGGGCCAAACCGAGGTCTTCAACCGTTTTATTTACAGCTCTAGCACCCGCTGCATTAGGAACAACCACAATTCGTGGCTGCAAAATCTTCATCAACCGGCGCAGCTCTGCAAGATCCGTGTTGTCCAAAATTGAGGGGTCTAGGGACGAAATAGTCAACCTCAGAATGGGGCAGGTCCATAACACCACGCTGTACTCGCTGCCATTTGGGATCAGTGTAAGAATAGTCGAACCAGGATTGACGCCATTTGCTGTCATGCCAGCAGCTAGGAGGATAGCGGCGCGATGAAGTTGGGTGTAAGTCAACGTCATGTATGTATGAGGCACGCCATTCATCTGTTGCTCAAAATCATCATCCACTGGTATGAATTCTGATAGATGATTCGAAGACTGATGCATACAGAGCACGGCAGGTTTATGTGGACTCTTGCGCAGACCTCGCTCAAGGTGTGAGAACAGTGAAGTCGTGTTGGCCAGTGGCCCACCAGTTATTTCGGACCAGGATTCGTCCACGGTCATGATTGTACTTGTAGAGTATGGCTTGATCTAGAGGGAGGAGAAAAATCAACTAGTTATCAAGGGGCATCCAGCAAAACAATCCTGGTTATATTTTTAGTTCTAATCCTATCTCTTTGACTTCTTGTGTCATGCTACTCTGTCATGATCGGACTCCGGCTTCTCTTGCAGTCGGTGAAAGTAACAACCATGGAACATATCAGAGATGATACAATAACCGAAGAATGTTACAGGGCCGCCCTGAAGGGTATGTCCGACTCTAGATTCGATTGAAATGGAAATCGACCTGTTGGATTGTATGGTAATGGGCTGCTGAAACGGCTCTACGGGATAGAACGTTAGATTCCCGAGCGAAGAACAGGGGAGATTACAGCTTCGGGAGATTGTTCGGAAACAAGGGAGATAAGGAGCATTTATTTCCGAGTGTCCCATCTAGACAAGTGAGTGTCCGAGCTTGAACTGTACCGAAGTTCACGTTCGGGCCGTTGAACGTACGACTGGGTGTGACAATATATGCATAGTCTTTGGAAATAAGAAACATTCAGGTCAACTCTTCGTTTTGATATTGTCCAAATCCGCTTCACCTCGCTTCCCAGAATGGCCCCACAACAATCACAATTACTTGATTTGGCCGCCAACGTTTTATCCCAAACAGCAATTATAACAACCAAGCTACACTCTGTCGGATATAGCGAGCCATCATTCTTGGAAGATACCCCACGAGAACTTTGGGAAGATGGCAGTCTCGATTTGGCCTCAACTAAGGTCAGCTTAGTCGAGGCAGCAAAAACCCTTATCAGACTTGTAGAAGGCCCGATGCTTTGGATCGACGACCTCTTACTGACTCCCTACGATCTCGCATCATTTCAAGTCCTACTTGAATGTAACGTCATTGACGCCATCCCTCTCGAAGGCTCTATTTCCCTCTCTGATCTCAGTAAAGCAGTGAGCATCGACGAAGACCGATTAGGGCGGATGATCAGACTGCTCGTTACTCAGCATTTCTTGAGTGAGATTTCCGAGGACATCTTTGTACATACGTATTTGTCTGCCTTGCTAGTCAAAGAACCTGAGTTAAAGGCCCTCGTGGAACTCCATCTTGGCGACATGCATAAGGCAAGTGTCGAGTCGGCGGATTACTTCAAAGATCCGGGGAGTGAAGAACTTCACAGTTCCCCATTCCAGTTCAAGTACAAAAAGCCTTTGTATGACTGGTACGAAGAACATCCAGAAAAGGCGTTGAGATTCGCTGCTGCTCATAAAGGTGGTACAAAAGGTTCATGCTTTCAACTTTTTACATCAAACACAAAAGCTAATTTCGCCTCCTAGTCAGCCGCGGTATGAGCACAATCTTTACATGGCTACGACAAGCAGAGAAAAAACAAACGACTCTTGTTGACGTAGGCGGCGGAAGTGGTCATGTTGCGCTGAGTCTAGCTCGGGAGTTTCCTGATATGAAGTTTGTTGTGCAAGATATGTATGAGACAATGTTCTCGGAAACATCTAGGAATACTGACCCAGAGCTGTTGGCTCGAGTATCATTCGCAAAACACGACTACTTCACCCCCGAAACTCCTGATAGCAGCGTCTCAGCTTACTTACTTCGCTCATGTTTGCATAACAGGGGCCACGACGAAGCCGTGAAAATGCTGCGTGGATTCGTCCCTGCGTTGGAGGCAAACCCAGACGTGGCACTACTGATCAACGAGATTGTAATTCCTGATCCCGGTGTCATTACCTTGCATGAGGAGAAAAATTTGAGACAGGCCGATATAGCGATGATGGTGATAGCGAATGCGAAGCAGCGATCGGAAAAAGAATGGAGGGCTTTGCTACGCGCAGCTGATCCAAGATTGGATGTGAGAAGAATACGGAGACCCTTAACCTACGTTGAACTAACATAAGTTTCTTAGGTGGTAAAGATAGTCAGAGATAGAGGAGCGATGTCCCTAATCGATGTGCGAATTGCAAAGAAAATTGAAGGGAGCAGGAGCGGGACGGCGTCTTAGTCTCAGGGCCTCGCTTTTGGCTAGTCTAGAGCAGTTTTAGCAGCTGAAAATTAGAGTTTACGTTTAAAGCTGAAAATAGAGCTTCCGTTGCACGATACTATCCGGTCAATTTCAAATTCGATCCATGGCTGGGTATTTCTCGTTGTAATTCAGACTCGAGTCCGAGGGGTACACTTTCCTCTAGTCAGGAGGAAAATATTCAAACCCGCAACTTGGCATCCCCAAAAATCAGATTTTATTTTGAATCTAACCCAGATTGGGCATTACTTGTTTACAGGAAGTTAATTATTCCGCACGTGGAAGGCTTCTAGATAAACCAGAACATAGTTGCAACGAAATAAGCCATACTATCGTTAAATTATGAAGATCACGTACCTTGTGTTGCATCGAAGGCTGTCCTGGGAATATTTACAGCTCATGTCCGGAGTCCGAGGATGTACTCACTAGTAAATTTGGAGCAAGCATCGGAGATTGATTTATGCCGATGATGGCGCCCACTCGATTATTGTAAGAAAACGGGAATATCCACGGAGACTGTTGTTCCGAATGACATAATTCGTAGAGCGAAGACCCACGATAAATAGCTGGTTCTCTCTAGATGCCTTCCTGAACCCGTTTGCTCTACCCGTAGGTGAACCCTCACGACCAATTATAGCTCGCAGTTCTGTCGCACAGTAGCTGAGATCTACCACTCTCCACCTACGATGTGCACTTCCACTATGGCCGTGATGGCGGGGGCTTTCATGTCGGGTTTGCATTCCTTCTATCTTGCCTTGAAGCCACACCCCACTGATATCTTGTCTTGCAGGTGCTATGATGAGTATCTCAATCATAACTGTCCCAGTACTTCTCGACACCTCAACCCATCCATCCTCCTTGTTTCGCCAGTGGGCTTGCCTGTACGGTTATGGTATCAAGATATTTCCAACGATGGCAATAGCTTCGCTGCTGTTCTATAGTTCTGTAGCCATCAGGAGACGTGCCGCTGGCAGGCGATGGAGAATGTTTGCAGCCGCTGGTATAACAACAATGATCATCGTGCCTTATACTTTGATTTTGATGGCGCCGACAAATGATACCTTGTTCCGATTGGAGAAAGATAGTGAAGTGACTTCAGCTACAAGCCTAGTCGAGGCTCAGAATCTTGTACGTAAATGGGGCTGGTTGCATGTTGTACGGTCATTGTTTCCTCTGGCGGGGGCTATACTAGGTTTGATGGGCAGTTGAATACGACATAAAAGTTGACTAGAGCGTTGCAAAATATTATGTAAGAGTTATGGTAAATTAGGGGAATTTTGGTCGTACACTCGCAAGACAATTCTCGTGAAAGAGTTGATAGAGTTTTTATCTTCGAAAATATTGAGTGAGAGATCCATGAAGACAGCATTGCTGAAAGACTTACATTTTTGAATGAATCCACCCTTTGAGGACAAATTGACTTAAATTTTCATGAGAATCTGGTCAAGTGATTCAGTACACTTAAGTCTTGGCTCGGTCTTCTCTAACCAGCTCGGCTTGGCTCGACCCCTCTGAGTAGCGACGCAGCATGGCGCGAACCTTGAGCTATTATTTGAGTTCCTCCCTCCAACTCTTGCCTTGCGGAGTTCTTCAATTTCCAAGTACGGTGTCCTGCTCCCGAATTCCTCGTTTAGGGACATCATGTGGGTAATAGGAATCGCAATTTCCTAGCCAAACATCTGGAAAAACCCTCCCTTACACATGAATATATTTTTGAACTTGTGTATGCTTCCGCGACGTCAAACATGGAGAGTACAGGGTTAGTAGCTCTGCCTATAGAAATCGGCAGATGCCTCTGTTAGCTGCAGTGGGGCACGGTAGACATCTTGTCTGGAAGGTTGAAGGGCTTGATGGCGAGATGGCTGGCATACTTACCGACTGTGTAGAGCAATATCAAATAGCGGAAAAGTCCGCGAAGCAATTCAATATTTTTGGGAAATTCTGCTGAGAACGAGAAAGAGACGCCGATTTCAGTTTTTTAAGACAGAGAGATCACAAGAGATTTAGGATTAAACAAGTCTGCGAGCCGCTTGCTTCTCACTTGTTCTTGCTGTGACTCATGCCACTGAGCTTTATATACAACGCACGAAGCTGTCTGCTACCTTGCCTGATCCCTTTATTATGTTTATTTCCTTCAGTGAACCTGACAAGCATGCACCCCATATGAAAGATGATGTCGGGAGAGAGACCGGACCAGCGGACCAGTCTCGACGCTACCAACTCGACATTGCTCTTGCAATAACACCAGTACCTGAACAATCGTGTCATACTTTCACTTAGGCAACATTTCAAAAATATTCGATCGAAATAACCATTCCATTTTGAGATCAGGATATGACAAACAGGGTATATGGCCAAAACAAATCCAACATTTTTTCACAAATTGTCATAAGTTTCATGTCTAAGCTTACGAGAAACAAGATATCTTTAAATATCAACGTCCGAAGTGCGCCTTCTCAAAGTATCGCAATATACAGAAGGAGATGGCAGAGAAAGAGAAAGCCAATTCAAAGCCGACATCACCGCCAAATTTGGCACCGCAGAGCTTCCCAATAGGGCCAGTAAACCATACTTGTGCCATTCCGAGCACCGCACCCATGACACCAAAGCAGAATGCAAGGATGGCGGCGAATCCAGGAGGAAGTTTGCTAGCATCAAGGTAGTCTTGTGGGTTGTATCCGCTGAATCCACGCTTGAACACAATGTGCTCGGAGAGAGAAATACCCTCGTAAATAGCCAGCCAGTAACCGATCACCAACATGAAGTTCTCAAGGACAGACTCAAAGTGGCTGTAGCCCGGAATGGCAATAGCGACATACACGACGGTTCCGATGAAGGTCCAGATGAATCTAGGAACGCGTTGTGAGACACGGGCCAAGAGTTGAAGACTGAGAGAGACACTGTAACACCGGGGAGTCAGTATTATCCTAATCAGGAAGGTTTCGGGAGTGTTATTTTCTCTTTGGGGGGTAATTGGAGTAAAATGGAGTACATAAGATGAAACCAATGGGGACTGGGGAGCATATGAACAAAGACGCACCTGTAAATGTTGGGACAATTGTTGGCGACGATCGAGAGGGCAAGGATAACCAAACAGAATTGGCCGAATTTTCCCAGTGGCGGGACAATGACGGCTGCGAGAAGACCTCCAATACCTGAAGAGCCATATCCATCCATGTACACATTGTCTCCATCGTTAGCTGCCATGGCAGTTGCCACAGCGGCACCAAGCATCTGGGTGAAAAGAAGAGGGAATGAAAGCCCGGCGAATGTCCACAAGAAGATGGATTTGCGGGAACGGCCAACTGGCTGGTAGACGGTATAGTCGGCAGCATAAGAGGTCCATCCTGTGGCGAATCCGTAGACCGAGGCAGCGAATGAAAGAGCAGATCCAGCTTCAGCCTTACCAACACCCATTGGGATGTTTTCAAAGTGACCAGAGTGAGCAAATTCTCCCAATACGATCAAAAAGATGATAAGGCATGGGATCCAGGAGTATCTTTCGTATGTGTGGACGATCTTGTAACCAAAAAGAGTAATCAGAAACGTCGAAACTGCAATCACGAGAATGCCAGCCCAGCCCGGCATGTTGGAGTTGACGGCGTTGAATAACTGTGCGCCAACGATAACGTTCACGGAAGACCACCCAATGCATGCCAGGATATTGAATACGGCAACTTGAGAGGGGTCAGAGACAAGGTCTCGATCGAAGATTTGAATGACTTACTGATTTTTACTCCATACCATCCAAAGTAGAAACGGCTCAGAACCATTTGTCTCAACCCAAAACGAGGTCCAAAAGTCGAGAAGAAGCAGACAGGAGTTATTCCCAAAAGGTTGACAAAAAAGATGATCAAAATCGTGTCAATGAATCCGAGGTAAAAGACGGGATATGCGAGAGCACCGATGGCAAAGGACGAGACTACCATGTTGGCACTAAGCCACTTTATATGAAGTCAGTGGCAGTTCCACAATGGGGGTTTAAGGGAACCTACCAAGGTGCCAATTTGGGACATGCCAGCATCTGAACGTTCATCACTTGGAACACGCTCGATGCCTCGCTGCTCAACACCAAACTTTCCTGCCAGTCTCTGTGTCTTCGCGTACCATGAATCTCCTACAACAAATGTCTCTGCGTGGACCGCACCCTCGTCCGGAATATATTCGCCGCTGTCGTTCTCAGCCCCGTAAACATGCTTTTCATTTGGTAGTGCCTCAACATCAATGTCGGCCTTGTTCTTCGAGAAAGGACCCATTTTGCAGGGCTCGGGCCAAGAGTGATGGATGAATTGACGCCTTCGAGAGTTACTGAAAGTTCCGCCTTTCAGCTGACAATTTCTAGAGAATCTCAGTCGAAGTGAGAAGTCCGTCTCGGAGACTTAAGTGAGTCTTTAATGTCGATGAATTGCTTGCCAAGAGAGAAATATCAGGTGGAGAGACGCAGGTATTATATGAAAATCTGATAGATATCGAGTGCACACTATGACAGGGATCGTCGACCAGGGTAGCTAACCCGCAAAAGCGGACCACGCCGATGGCTGGGTGATTGGTGGAGTGAACCGCGAAATTTCCGTCAACCAGTGACCGTGGACTTTGAGCTTGATAATTTGGATTTAGTCACTGATAAGAAATATTTAGACGATTCATCCCCGCTAAAGAAAGCTTCAGACTCGTGCCCAGAGCCCAGATGCGGGGCCTATCAGAGAACTTAGAAGCAACTTGGGAGCCCCTAGAAGCTGCTAAAATTATAGGGAGGATCTCGTACAGACGATCAAGCTGGTACCCGATGCAAACTGATCTCGAAACCATAAGAGAGGTATTCCGGACGTCGTGAGAGCTGAATGCTGTGAAGCGTGCCAGTATGCTGGCCCTTGAACTGTGTGGCGCCACGGCCTGTTCTGTGCATCCGTCGTCCACAATGACAGCTTGAACGCCTTGATCTGGTTGGATACACACCAAGCCATGGCTGGAGCTTCCAATCATTTCTCGTCTGGGGTCTCACAAATTCTGAGAATACATGATGCAGACCCCAAATTCCGCATGGCCGCGGCGAGGTTTTATTCGAACGCGGTGCTCGGCGACAAAATCGTCCCCAGGCCTGGCCTCGGAAAAAGAAAGCATGTCGGCGTCGATCATGGATACTGTAAGCTGGTCCTCGGGTCTCGATGAGACGGTACACTATCATCTTGACGATCAGTGACTTTGAAACTGATACCGCTGAGCGCCTCCATGGCTACGCAACAGGCGTAGGGCTGCCCCATATCAGAATAACGTTTCCCATGTGTACCTTGTGTAAAATGCAGTTTGCCGCTGACAAGAATGCTTTGCACTGATGGGACGCTGCATGGCGGTGTTTTCGAACGTTTCGAGAATGCCTCCAATATAGATTGCTGTTCCACAGCGGCGAAATCCCACATGCATCGCAGCTCATGTGGTGGTCTCTCCTGCGCTGCACTAGCTGCGTTTCGTCCTGAATATTGAAGTGACACCTTAGTCATTTGCTGAAAAAATGAAGCATGCTTCACGATAAGTACAACGATAACACGAGCCAATGACAATGGTCAATTGGCAACAGAAGTAGTCCACATGTCCACTTTGCCCAAAATAGCTAAGCCACAGCAGGGTTACTTTCACGCAGAAGGTCTCGCGTCGCCACGCCACGCTTGTTGCTTTCATCTCCCAATGGAAGCTTATCCTCACTTCAACATTGGATACTGTACTGTGAGAGGCAACCCTCTCCGCACTCCTGGTCCAGGACTGCAAGAAAGGGGCCGGGAAGCAGCAGCTTCTCTTGGCAAATGAAAGTCCCATCGACACCCGGACGCTTCCCTGCGACGGGAACGGCAGAGGCAGAAGACGAAGCAAGTTTCCAGAAGTTCAGACGGCACTAGTAGGAGCTTACAGCTCTCTTCCCACGATCCCTCGACGTCGTCTCTAACTGCCTAATCGGAGCGGCTCGAGTCGAGGTTGCACCTGCTTCGGGATCGTCCGATAGCCGGTTACCGGGTTAGAAACAAACTTCGAGTCTTCTCCTGGTGGACAAAAAAAAGCGGCACTAATTCTGAATGTGCCACGCCGAGTGGGACATTCAAAATCGGCAATAATTAGTGCCGCTTTTTCTGTCCACCGCGAGCCTTCCTATCTGAATTGCCTACGACCTAGCAAACTTCGTCTTATTGATTCTTTCATTAAGGACTGAGGAGCAAGTTAAAGCTATTATAACAATTTGATGAGATAGACGTGGCCTTCATCGTTGATCTCCTGCGAAAAAACATGGCTTTCTATGCCCAGTCGATTCTCTGTATTTTTCGAAATTTCGATCCCGCCATTTATTCAACTAGCAAGCTCCAAAGGAGTAAAAGTATCTCTTCGTCGTCATTACTTGCCTGGCCTCTGAGACCCTCCCTCACCCCCTTGAAAATATTAGAAATTACCCCGCTTCAATGTGACAGGTAGTATCACACCTGCAGCTTCCCGTGACAGCGCAGACATGCACATGTCAAAGACAATGTGAAGTACATGGAAAATTTGTAGGGCTTAGAGCACCTTGAAACAATTTGGGGTGTCACTGCTTGGGTTCTTGAATGGTCCCTTACATTGACGACCGTTTTTGTATCTCAGGGTTGTGTAGCGAATGCTCACCGCTGCTGTTTGTTACCGTTAATTCTGACACTCCGAATAGGGGCACTGGGAGATTGCTCGCTGGAGCGGAGAGATCGAGGAGTTGCGCTCTGCTTGAATTGTTCCCGCCTACCAACCTCTTCATTTCTGTTGGAATCTAATCGACATATCAGCTCTAACATGATGATGTGAAAAAGGGTAGTTTGCGGTAATATTGAAAGAACAGAGTAGCGTCCGTGATTCGGCATCTCCGTTCCCCTTTCTTTGTCTCCACTGAGGCGCACTCATCGAATGTAGCATTAGAAACCGGGCTTCCAATTTTCTCTTTTTCAAATTAAACTCTCGGGAACATTCGCCCTCATCAACAGATCTAAATGTTGGGTTTCCAGCCATATCACGTGTCGTGTTTCGAAGTGTGAAACTCGGCGGCTAGAAGCATGTCAATCCAACAGGTCAAGCAGCCGCCCACCAATTGACAGTTTGTAACAGGCACCCAGCAAGACCAAATTGCTTATTAACCTTCTTTTATGCATATCTCGTTCAGTCCAGTGGCACAGCCCGGTATCAAACCCGCATCCTCCAGTCGTGGTGCCAATCACTTGCACCGAAAAGACCCACCAGTCTTTTTATATTCCTGCGAGGCTATCTTGGGAGGCAGAATAGTAATTCAACACCATGGCTGCATCGTAGCCTACCAACTGTTGGAATTGGGCGCGTCGTATATAGCGAGTGGCTTGAGTCGTTTCCTCGATATGTCTCATCAATTTACCATTTTCGTTCTCCTTCTCCTTTCAACTCCTTTTGCAAAATCACAATGCGTCCAAACCAGAAAATGAGTTACATCGACGCTGCTCTATCCGTGTTTCATCAGACTAAGAAACCTAAGCCTCGTGCTCAAAGATGGCCCAAGCACCATGAGAGTGTTTCGGCCAATTCGTCGGAGGAGAACCTCACAACGGCCCCTTCCGTCAACACCATCCCAATTGGAAACCATGGCGATGCATGGAGCCCTGGCTTCCTCAGACGACTTCCGCACACGGGTGTCCTCGCGCTGTTGATTGTTCTGCTCTGTGCCAGCGCGGATGCAGTCGTGTTGTATAAGTCAGACGGGCAGGTAGTCGACACCTGGAAAATTTCCCCCTCTGTTCTTCTAGCTGTGTTTTCTGCGACAGCGAATGTCTGTCTGGAATATGCTCGTTCTGAAGGTGTCATAGTCGCTGTAAGTTTCCCTATTGAGACTTCTTTAAAGGAGCATGGCTGACATGACAAAGTGGTGGGGGAAAGCCCTCCGGGGTGGAACCTTATACGATCTCAGTCGATATTGGGAATCCGGGGATTCGATTCTCGGGGCTATCAAATCTGGACGCGGCTTTAACGTGGTTGCAGTTGCTACCGTCATTGCCTCTGCCATTGTCATAGATGGGCCCTTGTTGCAACAGGCTTCCACAATTGTCTCGAAGCCCATAGTGACAACCGTGAACGTCACAGCTCCAATTGCACAAGAGATGCCCTATGGCTATACCGGTGGTTGGTTTGGTGAGACGTTCACGTCAACTTCTCAGAAATTCATTATGAACACGACATTTGCGCAGATTGTCAACAGTTACATAACGCGGGACAAAACACCACTGACAGTCGCCCAGACTGGGTTCACAGGCTGTATCGGAGAGTGTTTTGGGACGGTCAAAGCCGCCGGGCTTGCCACAACTTGCTCGCTGGAAGAGGTACCATGGGACAACAACTCAAGCAGCCCCAATTTCTTCAACAGCAGCACTGTCTTCAGCTCCGGATTCACCTGGATGCCGGCCAACCATTTTGTAGATGGAGCCGAGGCGCCGTATATACAGTTTAATCTGAGCTATGTCAAGGGACGAGCGATAAAATACATTATGAATGCAGGACCCGGGCAGAGCGGTAATTAAGATTTTTGTAATGGAACAATGGTAATAAGAAATTGCTCAATGCGATCCGCTACTCTGGATTATCCGGTTTCTTTGGCCAACAACACAATTTCGCTCATAGGAGATTCGTTGAAATATCGAGTGGATCGTATCCAGCCTTATGGCATCATGCCCTTTCCCCTGCCAGCTGGGAAATGGTCAGACTTCAAACCAATGTCCTGGTGTACACTAGGGGGCATTGTGAACGCCGCTCAAAACATGTTCATTTCCGACGCACAGGAAGACCTCTATTTCCTCAGGCTTAATGGCAGTATGGCAAGCCAATATGCCGATTATGGACCGGAAGGCAGAGACTACATCACAACTCAACAAGGATGCGCAATGAACTGGCGAGACCCAACCGACGATATCATGAACACGCTGAATGAGATCATGTTTCGAACCTCGTTGATCGCTAGAAATTATCCAAAATATACTTTGCTGAACGAAAGCACTGATCCAACCAAAATATGGACAACTTATTATGAGGCGTGGCCCGTTACCCCTCCTGCTAGCGACAGAGGCATTCCGGTCCCACAGGTGTTAGCGATGGAACAACACTCGAACGTCAATGTCTTTCAATCCCATTACTCTTATCTAGCTGGGGCGCTGGCCGTCATGATACTTGGAGTCTTGTTTGTCATCCCAACTTTTAACGGCTTTTGGGAACTTGGGCGGAGCGTATCACTGAATCCGCTCGAGATAGCAAAAGCCTTCAATCCAGATATTCTTGAAGAAATTGGTTCCAATGCTTCGTCTAAGCACTTGGGTAAAATTGCGGGAACCAAGGAAGTGAAATATGGAGAGGTTATCGGCGATACACATGGGCGTGCGGGGTACGGCTCTGGAAGAGAGCAGGACGAATTGAGATTCAGGCGTCGAAGATTGGAACTTGCCGTCCCCAATAGAACTAAAGCTCCCGAATTGGGAGCAGTGTATAGCTAAAAGTCACAGACACGAAATTCGAACTTCTTGGGCTGTTGAGCAATGACATAGGGTGGCATGCATATTAAAGAATCAGATTTAGTCAACTGGGAAGAACTTTCTAAGAAGATCAGTTGACCCTAACGGAAGGAATCCCGACTCAAGGATCGGTGGTTGAGCATGAATTTGTAGTTGAATGGTTAAGTCCCTTGGCGATTGAAATTCTTCCTAGCTTCTTCTGCAAGATGATGCGGCGCCATGACGCTGTATCTCGAGTCCTCATTCTCCAACCAGAAATCATTAATTATTCCTCGCTTCTCACCACTCCACGTCACCGGTACTTTGCCGGCAATGATCCTTTGAAACATGGCTCGTACTTCAAGAATCATTTGCTCTGCATCGGCATTGTATGTCAAATGGCCACAGCCAACTTTGACTCGTGGAATTGCTTTATGGCTGGATGTCTCATGACGACGCCTCAGTTCCATGTTTTGATGTTCCACAAACGACAGAAGCAGGTCAAGAGACGACATGAATTGTATCCAGTTACCGCCTTCTTCGGGGAAAATAATAGCCGTTTGTGAGGCAGGTAAACCGGGAACTTGTCCGGCATCATCCGGTAACTCGGGAATTCTAGTGCCCCGCTTTCGCTCATAAAATGTATCGCCAACATAGAGATGATGTTCGCCAATATCGTACCAAGCCAGTGAGTCGGGGGTGTGGCCAGGAATATGAAGGAATTGGATACGGAACGAAATGTCGGCGAAAGAGAAGAAGCTCATATGTTTCGCCCAGTGGGAGATATCATATTGCGGTGTCGGGGTTTTGACATATTTGCACAACGAGTTTTTGGGTAGATCGTCAATGAGGAAAGACCTATCAAACTCGGAAGCGATAATAGTCGGCTTTGCAGATAGAAACTGTGTGATGCCAAGTATATGGTCATAATGACAGTGTGAGCAAATGATGATGTATGCTTTCGATCCATTGGGATTCAGACTCCGATTGCCGTTCGAAGATAATGGGAATGTTTCCAAGTATTGGCGGAGGGAGGTGAGTGACCGGTTTTTGGACCGAGGGCTGTCGCAGCCTGTGTCTGTGACGAGTAGATGATTGGCGTACACCTTCACGTAAATATATGGCTCTTCCCCGTAGATGTCATCTTCGATGACCAGGAAGGTGGAGGCATTTATCTTCCTGCTGATGAAACTCGTAGATGGTACAGAGTTGGCCATATCTGAAAATGAATCTATCTAACGAAAAGTCAATAATGTGATCTGACTCAGTAGGGTGAGCCACTGAAGTAACGAGTTGGGAATGATGCAAAAGCTTTGGCCAGAACATTCACTGAAAACTCGGCGAACCTGATCTGTTGAAGCTAGGTTATCCTATGCCTCATTTAAAAAATAAAAATAAAATGATACATGAGGGCATTCTGATCGCAACCTCAAAGGGACAGACTGACCTTCTGTCACACAATTGAGGTGATACAAGTCAGTGATTGATTGAGCCAATCTAAGGTATTCTACCCATATTTATAGGCTTCCTTGAGTGGCAATAATATTGCTTGGAAATCAAGGTGCCAAATGAGGCTATTCGCACCGAATTCCGTGTGGTACTGTAATGAAAACTCTAATATCCCAGCTAAGCTCCTTCAGACAACCGGGTGTTGGTGTTGGTATGGCTGAATGGGCTTGGGCACAATGCGTTGACCAGCCAGGCCTACTCTGATACCGGGTGGTGATGAGACAAGGTCAAAGAAAGCTTATTCGTACTGCACCGTCCAAAGTATATGTGTGATGGAGGAAAGAAACAGTTCGTCGTTGGGACAAAGAACCTCGCTAAATTTGCAGCCACCAAGAAGCTTGGGTCGTTCCTCCCATCTTCCTCACATCATTGCCATCCCATCCCCACAACAGCGCATCGAAACATAGAGAACGTGTTAAAGGCTCCTCTAGTAGTAAACGTCTTAGAGTGATCACACTATACAGGCCTCAGCGACCCATGAAATAGCCCTCAATCGATCACGAAGAGCCGAAACGCGAAACCCACGGCGCATCATCTCCACCACGGCATGCGACCTGGTAGACTCCAGTCCTCCAGTCCCCTCCAGCAGCCACACACCTGCTGGAACCACGGACTTCCGCGTGGGAGGTCTCCATCATGCTCTAGATTCTGGTAGCATGTCCGCGAAGCCATGGATGTCTGAGGTCGTTGAGACGGCCATCGAACATCGGCTCAAAGAGCTTGATTGTACGGATAAAGGACCATTTTCACACGGCTCTCTTGAGTCTCATCTCCCGTCTTCAGAAGCGCAGTTACGCATTATTGCCTCCAATATGCTCTAAATGCAGGCCAGAGGAAGTTTCTCGCGCTGTCCCAAGATTCGCGCATTTGCAGAGCGCGACTCAGAAGCGCTGGAAGGCTCTCAATCATCTGGGCTGGGGCTCGCGCGTGTTTTTGGGATACGCGCCACCACAGCGCAGCCTTGCCAGATGCTGGCATCCAGTTAGCAATTGATGGTAAAGCGCTCCGGCTAGGTGGTGCGATGCATCTCATCTTCGTGCTTCTCGGGGCTCTGACTGGCCCTGAGCAACCGTTCCAGGACTCGCGTAGCGGCCCCCTGCTCGACCCCACGAAAGCCGAAACCTCAAAAAGGTTCGCTAAGGCCCGACGATAGGACGTCGATCACTGTCATCGGCTTCACGACCTGTGAGTCCACCGCTCCAGGACTTTCAGAGCCCATTGTTCTGGTTGGAGCAAGCAGTCTCTGTTTCAATGTTTCAATGTATGGAAAATGACACATTCTGCTGCTTCGCTGTTCCTTGTCTTTCACGATTTGTCGGATTTCCTTTCTTCCTTATTAGGCCCTGTCCTGCCATCTATTGTCCACTCTCTTTCACACTTCTCGGGCTTTGAGCCTCCAGGTGAATAATGCCGCGCAAACATCAACAATCACAATAGTTATTGTCCTCAATACTATTCTCCATTCATGCTATTGTTCAGCCGCGCTGACTGTTATTGTTCACGCTGGACGTTTATTATTTAAATGCTCTTGCATTCCTTCTACTGCCTCCTTTTTAATATTCATCTGCATTCGCAAGACTTCCTTCGACATACGACTATCCAGAAATCCCTCGAAATCTCGATATAGCATTCATTCTCAGATCTACAAGAACTCATCACACTCGCAGGCGAGTCATCAACTACACAATCAAGATTCAAACCCTCAACAAAATGAGATCCTCCATCTCCCCAAACGCAGGTCTAGTAGGCCTCGTGCTGCTGGTTTGCGCAGCAACAGTAGATGCGCACACTTGGATTGAAGAAGTGCGTCGCATCGCTTCAAATGGCACTTTTGTGGGAACCCCTGGGTACCCACGAAACCTGATCCCAAGAAGCAACAACGACGTCAATGGGTTGATGGTCTACGAACTTAATGGACCCAACGTTCCCAAGTCAGCGCCAATGTGTAAAAGCAGTCAGACAATAGGCGCATACACCCCTGAGTTCCCCATGCTGAAAGCCGCTCCTGGAGACAACATCGCCATGCTTTACGAAGAAAATGGCCATGTCACCTTGACCGACGCAGCACTTGGGGCTAACGGACAGCCAACAAGACCTTCCGGAAATGGAACCGTCTTCGTGTATGGTACGAAAAACCCATCGAACGACGATAGCTTCGCTGCAATCCACAAAGTCTGGAACACAGATGGGAGTGGAGGCGACAAACGCGGAAAACTAGTCGCAACCCGACAATTCGACGATGGGCAATGTTATCAGACAAATCAGGATCCGTACTCGGCCTATAGAAAATCGAAAATCCCAGGTAGCCCCCAAGAGCTTAAATGCCAAACAGATATCCAGCTTCCCACGGAAGCGGGTACCTCGGGCACATATACTCTCTATTGGGTCTGGGAGTTTCCGGCGCTGAACAAGGAGACAGGTGCAATCATCACCAACGAAACTTACACAGCCTGTTTGGATGTTGGCATGATCTCAGACCCAGTTCCAGCAGCTGGTGCCTTCGTTGCCGATCAGTCCGCCGAGTCCCGAGCTATTGCTGCCCAGCTGAAAACAGCCTTTCTGGTAAACCCGACCGCAACTCCTGTCCTCCAAGGTTCCGAGGTTCCTGTAGGACAGCAGCCAACACCAGGGTCAGGATCTACTGGAAGCAATTCATCGGCACCGGCCCCGACAAAAGCACCTGCAGCCCCCACCGACGCACCTTCGCCCTCAGCATCTAAGCAGCCTGTCAGCGCACCCAGCTCGCAGCCTGCCCAAGTTGTCACCGTCACCGTCACCGAGACCGTCCACGACGGAAGCTCAGGCCGCGCAGGAGTTTCCACCGCAGCATCCAGCACCCAGCAAAACACAGTCATCGTCTCGACCACATCAGGGGCAAAGCCCTCCGTCGCCGCACCAAGCCAGGCCTCGAGCCCCAGCAGCGGCGCAGTCTTCATCGCGCCATCATCAATCTCACCGTCTGGCTTCCAGACCTCAGTCGTGCCAAGCTCAGTCACCCAGAATGGAGCTAATGCCGCCGCGACAACCGCCGCGGCTTCTGCTTCTTCATCGATGACTGGCACAGACTGCCCGGCATCGACAAGCACAGGAGCACATCCTCACCGCCGCCGAGCGATCCGTCGTTCGTAAGCGCACCTGCTATCTCACACACACTCTCTTTTGATTTTTCGAATTGTACATACTTTGGGAAAGAGGCTTTGCATAACTAGGGCGTATGGAAGCATGGAGGGCAAAAAGAGGATGGTATGCATAGAAATGGCGTTTAAATTTTTGTACCTTGTACATAGGATAGAAATGAATACCCCTGAAAAACAAATTTGACTTTAAGAATATGAATGTGATATTGTGATTTTAAACTGGATTTAAACTTTTAAACTTTAAACCCTTCCTTAGGGGAAAAGGGAAAGGGTCTTCCGCGACCTGGCGGACCCAGCTTATTTGCTTACTTGTTGGGGTGAAAGGGTCTCGGGCGACCCGGCTTGGTGGTTTCTGACCTCTTGAGCGAGGTGCCAACAGTTGGTGAGTAAGTACTTTGTGGTTGGTCCCTTGGCTTGCAAGTTTTGTATCCTTTATTTCCAAACTTGGACGATAGAAGATAGCATTTTTCATGAACATGTACTGGCCCGAGGCTTGGTGGAAGAACGTACTTCGTAGAGAGAGGCGACAAAGCAAATCTCCTGTGTTCGAGATAGTGATTTGAAAGAAAGGGCATTGTCAACGAACAAAGAAACCCCTTCAAAGTATTCAAAGAATTGGAGTACGATGAGCTGCAACTAACAGTGTTTTTGGGTACCTCGCGGGTGATGACATGTGGTAGGCAGGTACAGGTTGAAGAAATAGGAGATTCAGTTACAGTGCAAACTTGCAATGACTGTATGTGATTGCGATGACTTCAACAAATCGGTGATTGTGACGCGTCTCTCAGGACTTGCCGCAAACAATTCCTAGTTGGTATCTTTCCATTCAGATTCTGTTCATTCGTGAATACTTCCTCATGGAGGATCGCCTTCCGAACCCACCCTCGTTTCGTGAATCCCATCGTTTGATCGCCCACCACCATCGACCATCAGAGGTTTCGCCTTCTCGCCGATTTCTTCCATTTCCATAGATCTCCGCGACCCTTAATTTTCCATTTCTCTCTTCCTCTCGTCAATGATTGCCCCATTCACATTCACATTTCCCCACACTGGCTAATGACCACATCTAAATTCGGCACATCCTTACCACGGTACCCGGTCTTGGTATTCTCCATCTTGCGCACGACGTCCATGCCGTCTGCGACTTTGCCGAAGACGACGTGCTTTCCGTCGAGGAAGGGCGTCGGGACCGTGGTGATGAAGAATTGGGAGCCGTTGCCGTTTGGACCTGCGTTCTGTTTTTCGTTAGTAGGGATTGAAAAGGGAATGATGGGAGAGGAATGAAGAACGTACAGCCATGGAAAGCAAACCGGGCTCCGTGTGTTTACGAATGAAATTCTCATCATCAAACGTCTTCAGCCCATAGATGGAAGTAGATCCCGTGCCATCGCCATTCAGAAAGTCGCCTCCTTGGCACATGAAATCCTTGATCTACATTCCAAATTAGTACCTGAGATGCGAAAACCCTATTTTCGGTTTGAGGTAGACAGGAAGAGGGCTTACGATTCTGTGAAACTTGCTCCCTTTATATCCCTGCGGTCGCCCGAGATGGTTCTTCGTTTCGCCGGTGCAGAATTGACGAAAGTTCTCTGCTGTTCTGGGCACGACATCGGCGAATAGCTCAAAGGTGATGCGACCAAGAGGTTCTCCTAAAGGGGATATATCTCATCAGCTTATTGAAACTGAGGCTGTTTGAGGAGGCTTAAAGGGGCAGGTCACGTGTGGCTATAGCCACATGGAAAGAGATCCTTGGGCTAGAGGATCAGGATGAGGCTAAGCTACTGACCTCCTAGAGTGATGTCGAAGAAGACGCTGTGAAAATTGTTAGATGGATGATCGCGTGACTATCAGGGGAAAGACTTACAGCGGGTTTCCCGATGCGGGCAGCTGCGTGGGAGCCATTTTTGTGCTGGCTGTGGTACGGATCTGGATCTGGATCTGTGCTTGCTTAGGAAAATTTCATGAGCGCGTTGAGTGGTTTCTTGCCCCTGGGCGCGGAGGCGCAAGGTTCCGTAAACGGCCCCTGCGGCAAGCCTAAAAGATCACGGCTGTCTCGTTGTCAAAACGCGGCAGCTTCAGTATGGTACCTAGGTGGTAGTCTCTAACGATTTTCGAGTTGATGACGCTCACGATACGCAGGATACGCGGAATACGCAGAATACGCAGGTGCGGTAGCAGCGTAAGGGTTGGTTTTTGGATTTGCGGATAGGATTACTGCCGAGTGACGCCAGGCTGGATGTTCAGTGGTTCAATTTGTGATGCTCTTGCAGCAGTTATCAGATAGGCGGGCAGCGATCGACCGCTAAGTTGCATGTGGAATCTTTGGGGGCAACATGGGGGCGTGGAGTCGTGGACAGAGGTGGGGTTGGTTGACATCTCTTGTGAGGGGAAGACTACGATGAGGAGAAAAGCTTGATTCGTATGACAGTGGCGAATGGGAATGTTTTGCAGAATGTATGTGGCTCGAATCAGATATCGATGCTCTCAAAGGAGGAGTGCAGTGCATGTCTCATTTCGCCTCAGTCTGTTGTTCATTTTGGGTGAAGGAAGAGATATTAAAATAGATGGCATGAATGATGACGCCGGATAAACACGCTGAAGCATGATGATTTACAACAATGCAAACTGCAAACTGCAAACTAAACCCATCAAACTTTATTGCTCCTTTTCTTAAGGAACGTCTAGCATCGTCTGAACCATTCGCCGCGATTCATCTGGGGCGACGATGCAGCCAATATCCCCTGCAGGTAAGGGAGGTGATTTGAGCGGCTGGTCCCCAAATCAACGGCTATGAGGCTTGAATTTGGAGATCTTTTCCTGCGGCTTTCCCCCGCTGGTGTCCAAATAGAGAAAACACAACAGAAGGCGGCAGTTTCAGAGGCTGCGATCCGTGGCGGCTACCAAACAGTTCTTAAAATACTTGAAATGATGGATGTACAAGAAACACAAGAGATACATGAAATACATGAAATACCTAAGCCTCAAATATGTCATGATGAACTGCTGAGTGGCCAGACCATCTGGGCATTCTTGTCAGCACGTTGATTGCACGATAAGCAGAAATGGCGATTCAGGTCACACTCCAAGGCCGAATTGGGCAACTGCGAATCAGATGAGGCGTTTTACCAGAGATCTAAGCACGAATACGAATCCTTGTGGCTGAACCTGTTTAACAACATGCTGAGTCGCTGAGTCGCTGGGAAGCCGTGATTCTAGGCTTGTGGGCTGGGTATGGCCGGGCTGGCTTTTTGTTTTCCCCTCTCCAAGAACGCCGGACGTGCCGTGGGCCGCGTTCCACTAGATGAAGGGTGGAAGCACTGGGAGGCGATGCGTTTCAATCATACCACTCAGCACGAAGTCAGACTTTCGCAAAGTAATTATACAACAGCTCCTAAATCTGCATCGGCCTTGCACTTTCTTACTTCTGCATCTCATACAATTTGACGATTAACTCTAAATTGTCCCGACGGCTCACATCCGCGCATTTGACTTTCCAACCACCTTTGACTAGGCCGTCGATAGCGTCTATGATTTGTGTTGTTTGACTCCCGCGCACCAGCCTCTCCTCGAACCTAAATCGTGACCTGAGACTCTTTGACCCGCTCAACCTCCTGAGGAATATTCACCTGGAACGTTCGACTTCTGCACTACCGTACACCGCCGTCGCCGCCGCCGACAGTCGAAACGTTCCATCCTCCCTTCCTCTATCCTTTATCTCTGTTTTGCGATTCACAGCTTCCCGTATTCGGACCGCATCCCGAATGCCTGTGGATTACAGGCGCTTCTAGGAGCTCGGCCGGATCTGACAGAAGCGAGCGCTGCTGCTGAGCCTGCAATCAGCCATCCTTTATTGCCTGCGCCGCAGACCCGCAGCGCTCTCGTACTTGGACCGTAACGGCGTACAAGATGCCCATCGTCAATCAAGTCTTGGTCCAAGTTCTCCACGTCGCTGAACGACAACTCCAAGGTCGTAACCTCGGGACACAAAGTACAGCGGATCCAACGCTCCAGATGTCTTCATCGACGACTGGGTCGTCAACGCCGACGAGCACGCCGTCAGGCAATAACGGATCGAGTGGCCCGACGTCCTCGCCGCTTCTGTTCTTTGTTGCACTAGGATTTGGTGTTGTGTTTACGAACTTATGGTGAGTGAACAAAGGGAAAATGTACCCTATCGTGCGAGGCATTTAATTGACTATCGCTTGAAGGATCATCGTCGGTGTCAAGTACTGTTTTCGATACAATGCACGCAATCGTGCGATACGGAACGGTGAGGAGGTGGACCCGATCAATCTCGAGAACATGCCTACTCGACCGCACCGCAGAAGGAGGGAGAAGAAGCTGATGTCGATGGACGAGGTGAATGAGCGATTCCCATTGACGAAATACAAGAACTGGGTAGCCTCTCGTGCAAGGGAAGGGCTTCCAACGAGCGGAGGAGTTACAGTGACGGCACCATCGAGTCGAGCAGGAAGCGTGAGAGAAGCAGAAGGCATTATTCCCTCGTCGCCTGTTGGTACGAAGCATTCCGTCAATACGAGACCTGCTACCGCGAATTCGGATCGAGAGAGGGACACGACATCGCCTGAGATTCATACTGATGATAAGAAGAGGAGTATGGACGCAAATGTTGTCGAGAAGGAGAATGCCATCACCCCAGCCGCCGAAGATGCCCAAAATACTCTCGAAGAGGTCCGAACTACTACCAGCACTGTTGACAAACATCCGACGGTCACTAGTGAGATGGATGACGATGATGAGGACGATCATATCCATACTGCTGTTCCACCTGAGCTCCTGACAAACCCAGGAGATTCATGTGCTATCTGTATCGACACATTGGAGGATGATGATGATATTCGTGGCTTGACTTGTGGCCATGCTTTCCATGCCGGATGTTTAGATCCATGGTTGACTAGCCGTCGTGCATGTTGCCCACTGTGCAAAGCTGACTATTATACACCAAAGCCACGCCCTGAGGGTGAGCCAGCAGAGCCTGACCGTACTGGGCGGAGAAGCAGAGAACCCAGAATAAATATGCCACAGCAACCTCATTCGGCGTGGACTGGCCTGCGTGGCAACCCACGTCTAATACTTCCGGGCCGATTTGGAACGGCCCAGGTTGACGCCAATCATGATCAAAATCGGAGGAACCAAAGACGGAGTCGTAGGACACGAGAAACAGCTCCAACTGGAGATGCAGCCGGCAGTGTTGGAATACCGGCTGCAGGAGCACAGCAGAATAGTGATGCGGCTGAACCAAGAAGATGGAGACCACGGAATCCCTTCAGCGGAATCAGCATGCCTACAGTGCGACTCCCAGGTCGGAATCGCCAGCCTGCGGGGCAGACTTCCTCGACTGCGGCTGATCCATCGCCATCCCAACTCGAGGCCGGCGTTGTTCGATGATCGAAATGTATTATTTCCTTGATAATAATGCCTCTCTTACCTGCTGTGCTGGCCGCACACCTACCTGTCCGCATTTCGAGATACCCATCCAACACTCACATGCCTGGACGCCATCCTCAGGCTCTCGCTTCTGTACAAAGAAACACCTCGTACACGATCTACACGCCGCGTTGCCTTTTTCACGACCACCTACCTCACCTCATCAACCCAGCATATCATGTTACGCAGACTGTCCCTTTTAGCGATTTTCCTTTCCTGTTTCGAAATCATGTCCGAGCAAATGCAAATGCAATCAATGGGGGAAGTGGATTCGGGCTATCAAAATTTCCGATGGTGCTTGGAGTAGGGGAAGGGGGGAATATTTTGATATGTGATGTGAATAGTGTGATCTAGAGAAAACCTTATCCTTGCTCTAGAACGGAGATTAGTGACAATTGGAAGGCTTTTGCTGAGCATATTTGAGACTTATAAAACTTCGTAATCTGATGAGTTTGTGATTGTGATGGGACTGAAAGTTTCTAGCTTATTTGGGAGCAGATATGAGCTGGACTACATCCAAGCTTCAAAATCTACCCGTTTCTTGCCTCCTCCACATTCAGTGAATTGAGACCAATAAGACTCGCACATTATAGCATATTGCCTTGAATAAATGTTTTCTGATTTCTCATATCCATCCCACCCCTTCACAAAAAACTCCCCTTCTGAAACCTCGTCCCAAAATCCGCCGCCTTAGCCAACATATCCCTCTTCTGCACATGCCCCACCCTTCCCCCCAACGCCATATCCTTCTCCCGATCAAAGCCCCTCTTACTCGGATCATCCTCCTCCTCCTTCTGCCCTCCCTCCTTCTGTCTCTTCTCCATCAAACTCTGTCCCCGCATCTTCTCATTATACTCCCTAATCCGCCGACTCGTCTCCTCATCCTCCCTACTCACCTCCCTCCCCTCCCCTTTCTTCTTCCCAGAAGCAGAAGAAGAGCCATCTACCCGTCCCAACACCTGATCCTCAAGCCTCTTTCTCTTCTCCTCAGGCGTCTCCGTCCAAATAGCACTTATACCACTTTTCTCAGCAGGCGCTTTCGCACCTTTTCCGGACGCAAATTTCCTATTTTTCAATTTCGTGGGATCAACCCGTGAGCTCCAGTCTGAGTCTGAGGGAGGAACGAGCATCCATTCATCGCGCTGCGGTCTTGCAGGCTGCGATAAAGCGGCTTTTTCTGCGGCGGCTTCGGAGGCGCGCTGGGAATGGAGAGCCGCTTCTGCTGCTGAGCCCGGGGCGGGCGGGAGGGAGGGTCCGTAGTCGTCTTCTGAATCGGAAGAGGAATCGTCGTTGGCGGGGCGGGAGGGCATTTCGGAGAGATTGGCGGGTGGAGCGGAGGGGCCTAGGACTCGTTTTGGGGGAGGTAGGGGCGTGGTTGTTGGTTTGGAGGCGGGAATTGAGGGGCCGTAGCCGTCGTCTGAGCTGTCGTCGTCGTCTACTTGGAGCTCATCTGGGTTGTGAGATGGTGACATGGAGGGTCCTACAACGGTTTTTGGTGGAGGCATGGCTGGTCCCATGGCAGGTTTTGTAACTTTGGATGATGGAATGGAAGGTCCGTAGCCATCGTCTGAGCTGTCGTCTACTTCGAGCTCGTCTGGGTTCGTGGTAGGAGGTAATGAAGGTCCTACAGCGCGCTTTTCTGGCGCTGTTGCTGCTTGCACTTTGTGCGGTGGAGAGTGAGGTCCCTCAGCATCATCGTCGATCGAGCGTTTGCGCTTTGCCAGGTGAGGAGGGAGTTCAGGGCCTACGGAAGGCATCGTGATGTTTGTGTAGGGGTGTTGTGCTGTAGAGGGGCGATCAAAATAGATTTAAGGTGCAGCTCGGTTTGTTCCGATTCGTGTGCAGCCTTGCGCTGTGCCGTCGACCAACAAGGCCTCCTTTTCGATTTCTGTCCTTCTCCGAAGTATATTTTGTCGCCGCCGTTGTCTATCTCAACTCCTGTGAGAATTTTTGATTCTGATACAAGATCTATGTTCATCAGGTAGAGGAACCTAATAATTTGAACATCTGATCCGATTGTAAGCGAGTTCCTATCGGGCCTGAACCTAGCAATAGCTATCAGCCTCCTCCACTACGAAGCTTCGAAGCTACAGCCAACTCTCGGAAAACGGCAGATCGCGAAACTACAGATTGTACTCCCACTCGTTCTGATGCGGTGCTGAGATTTGGGGTCTTCATGAGTCTAAAGATTGCGGCGCATCGAGCTGAACGAGGAGTGGAACCATGAACCATTCTCGATGAGCTCCTCCTCGGAAAATGATAGCGGTGCGGAGGAGGATACAATTAATGGGAACGCAGTCAACGGGGAACACCATGCGGCGACAGAGGAAGGGAGTGAAGATGGGCAAAAGCGAGATGGACGAATCGTCGAGCTGTTGCAGCAGGAAAGAGAGGGCGCTTCAACACCGCAGAATATAGGAAATGGGACGAATCGGTACAAGGCTACGCAGCCTGCAGAAAGCGCCTCAGAAGATGGATCTATGGATACTCTACCGCGCCGAGCTGGGAGCCCTATCGATTCCGTATTGTCTATACCAGACGATTCTCCTTCGGTTCAGGTATGTCACCCAACCCATTGCTTCTGAACTTTCTAATAATCTTCATAGGGCTCTGTCCTATCATCGCCCGGTGGAAGTAGTATATTGCCTTCTATGGCCTCAAGACCAGGTCTCGGAAGTCCAACACCGTCCTTCCGGCCCTTCGATAGACGCTTCCAGTCCCGACTTTCCAGCTCAAATCTCCAGGTGCCCCCCTCTGCCTCTCCCACTCCTGCGTATCTCAAACCTCGCGGACGCCAGGACTCTGTCAGCAGCCAGATACTGCTCGATTCTGGAGATACCGAAACCCCATCTCCACCTTGGGAAGTAGTTAGGTGGACGAAGTTGAAGAAAATGAACGGGCAGGCATTTTCGGAGGTTGGCAAACGAAGTTTTGGTGTGCCAACGTGTATATCAGTTTCTGCATCTATTGTGCTTGGAACATCGAAAGGAATAATTTTAATTTTTGATTATCACCAAAATCTCAAGTCCATCATTGGACCAGGTACGAAAGGTAAGTCTACGGAACTGCTCCTATTAGGATCAGTATGCTGATGATTTGTAGCTGTCGAATCTGGGGCCATTACATCCATTGCAATTTCAGCTGACCATCTGATTGTTGCCGGAGGGCATGTAAATGGGAGTATATTTACTTGGGAAATCTCCAAAGCGGCTCGCCCGTTTCTTCATATACCAAGTCTTCAACCCTCACAAATGGTTAATCGAAGCGTTGATGGGCATATTCCAAATGTCCCCATCAGACATCTAGGATTTTTGGGAACTCGCCATACAGCGCTCGTATCTGCTGATGATCGTGGCATGGCTTTTTCACATCTTGCTACCAGAGGCATGGGCGCTGTCGGACGCTCAGTCAGGACTACTCGAATACTAGGCCGGTATCCTAACGATGTCTCTACTAGTGGGAAGCCCCGAAAACCGAGCACTGTGCTCGCGTTCGCACCTCTACCCTTGGGAAATGTTGAGCGTGGCACTGATACTTTGGGACTTACTGCAATGCTCACTCCGTACCTCTTGGTCATCGTCTCTACAACGCCTGTGGCCCAAACACAGCATAAAGCCGCCAGACCTAAAGAAGTGGCGGCCCACAGCGCAATGAGTGGTTGTCTAGCTTGGTTTCCGGCTGTCAAGTTAAAAGTCAAAGATCCCAAGACCGGCAGCGAGATATCGAAAGTCAAGCTAGTATACTGCTGGTCAAACGTTCTGACTGTCTTAGATGTGGAGGAAACAGAATCCCCTGACAAGGATAAGCCTCCAAATCTTTCATTCAAGCCTCGGAGCCGATGGAAAGCAGATGAAGCAATAGTTGCTGTTCAATGGCTTAGTCGTTCTGTCTTGACTGTTCTGACAATTACACAACGTCTGATTATTCTTGAAGATGGAAGCATGCGCATGACGGATGCTTTTGACCTGGTCCACAAGCACATCTATCACCAAGATCTTTTTTCAAAACAATTACATAACCTTGTGGAGCAACTGGATGAGGAAGACCCATCAATGCATGGCGTTGTTGCTGATGCATTCTACATGAGTTTCAAGTCATACAAGGGGCGAATGTTCTTATTGGGATTCAACGATGTTTCTATAGGGGCGTTGTCTAATTGGGCAGACCGGCTAATTGCCCTGATGGAAGATGGGGATTATATTGGCGCTATCCAACTCGCAACGTCTTACTACACAGGAGATGCTGACAAACTCACCATTGGTCTTCCGGAAGACACAACATTGCGGCATTCCATGGTTCAAGACAAACTGGTTGAAATCATGACGGCGTCCTTGAAATTTGCCTTCGGTCAGCGTCAAAAGCAACCGGCGGCGGCAAACAACACACATCTGCAACAGCTGGCCGAAGCATGCTTTGAGGCGTGCCTTAGCATAGGAGATATTGACTTTCTCTTCGACGAAGCGTATGAGTGGTATGAAGACGGAGACTCGGAAGGAATCTTTCTTGAAACATTGGAACCCCATATACTGGACAGGCAAATAATTACTGTTCCCCCTACAGTCGTTAAAGCCATGGTCACCCATTATGTGAGCAAAGGTCTCGAAAGCCGCTTAGAAGAGATGATCTGCCACATGGAGACAGCAACTCTTGACATTGATCAGGTTACGACGCTTTGTAAAGAACACAATCTCTACGATGCGCTCATCTACGTTTGGAACCAAGCTTTGAACGACTATATCACGCCTCTCATCGACTTGCTTACTCTTTTAATACCCCTTGTTCAAAACGGAGGACAGTTTACCAATGGCAATATTATGGAAGATCCAATATTCGGAGTCAATGCTCTCAAGATGTTTCCGTACATGTCTTACACATTCACTGGCCGTATTTACCCCACGGGCGATGAGCTGGCGGACCACGAAGCTTTGAATGCAAAAGCAGAACTCTACTGGTTTCTCTTTTCGGGTAGAACAATTACCTGGCCCAAGACTTCTGGGAAGCCTTTCTTGACGCAACCAAACAAAGAGCATGAGCCGTCGTTTCCGTATCTCAGAATGATCTTACAATTTGATGCGCCAAGCTTTTTGAGTGCATTGAACGAGGCATTCGAGGACTCTTTTCTCAATGATACTCCCGAGCGAGCAGTGAACGGCGGCTCCAACCGTAACATGTCGGAAGAACATGTGTTTGGTCTTTCCGTCAATAGGCAGTATATCGTTACAATTCTGCTAGAAGTCATGAACTCAAATGAGTTCGCCTCGGAGGATACCATCTATCTCGATATGTTCATTGCACGGAACCTTCCCAAGTTCCCGCAATATCTGTTACTTTCCGGAACGGCGTTGCATAAGGTTTTGAGCGGTCTTTGCAATTATCCTGGGGCAGATCTCGCTGATGATGCACAACTCAGCGCTGAATATCTGCTTTCTGTCTATCATCCTCCGGACCTCCCATCTCTCATGCCTTTATTTGAGAAAGCTGGCTTCTACCGAGTTCTCAAAAGCATCTATAAGGCAGATAGACAGTACAACAAGCTTATCCAGACATATTTCGAAGACCTTGAGGATCAAGAAGGGGTCTTCAACTGCATAGCTGATTGCTTAAGGCCTAGGTCAAGCCTGACCAAAAAACAAATCCGGGATGTGCACGAAGTGATCGAGTCTCATGCTAGCGATCTCGTTCATCTTGATGCTGTGAAGGCGGCCCAAGCAATCGAGGTCTACGCACCTTCTCTCCATCAGAAATTTCTGGATTCGTTGCCGAAGGATTCTCAACTGCAGTATACTTATCTGCATACGATATTCGAATCCAAAGCAGACGACACCGAGGCAGCCAAGACCACAGACCACAGTAAGTTTACGGAACGATATGTACAGTTGATGTGTAAATTCGATTCTGCACATGTAGCCAACTATGTGGAGCTGGTTCAAGCAAGCGATTTGCGCCTCGATAAAGTCTTACCGTATATGGAAGAGAGCGGGGTTATCGATGCCGCTGTTGTATTGATGGCTCGAGAGGGTCAGTTGCGAGAAGCTATGGACAGGCTGATAAGGCATCTAAGTAAACTCGAATCCGCTCTACTAGGTCTCCTCAGCAGTTCAGATGAAGATATGCAATCCATGCAAGTGGAAGAAGCTACCGGAGATCTCCTAGAGGCATTACAAAAGTATACAAACGTGGGTATTTGGCTTTGTCAAGGCCAAGCAAAGGCTCAAACTCGAAGAGCAAGTTCGACTCCCGTTCGAAGAAAATCTTCACCGAAGAGCGATTTGCTACCAGATGAATTACTTTGGCTAGACCTGATCGATGTCACCGTTCAAATTACTCGAAAACTGTCTTCGAGCCTGAGCGACCTGGAGAGCTCAACTACGATGGATATCGATCACGGGAAATTACTTATCCAGCTCCGAACCCTTGTTCAGCGATGCTTCACTGCACTGCTCAACTCAACATCTTCCCCACCCAACGGGACCAACTTGTCATTTTTAAGGATATTGCGAGCATTCCTAACTCGAGCCTCGGTGTCGTCACCAAATCTCAGCGATTTGCGAGCAGTTCTAGCTTCAATATTTTCAGCCTACGCATACGAGGAAAGCATTTTGAGCCTAGCCAACCGCTTGCTGGAGAAAGATCTCTTTGTCAACGTATCCTCTGCGAGTGCTTTGCGCCAGCGAGGCTGGAGACCTAGAGGCTCCACTTGTGAAGGCTGCGGTCGTCGAGTTTGGGGCCCTGGCGTCTCAGGCGATGTATTCTCGAAATGGGAAGAACGACAGGAACTGGATTCGAAACGAAGAAAAGAACGAAGGTCAGAATTAGCTGGCGGGCAGGTGGAACGAGGTAAAGGGAGAGCCCATACACGCAATACTAGCAAATCTAGCATTGTCGAAACACCAACGGGGAAGGGCAAAGGCGGCGCAACTGAGGGGGGCGCGGATACGGAGGAGGATGGCCAGGAGACAGAAGCGCAGGACCAAGCTGCGATCCAGCCAGATTTAGGGCCGCTGGTAGTACTGGCGTGTAGGCATATTTACCACGAGTCTTGCTTGGAGGCTGTGCAGATCGATGCAGCCCCGGATAGGGAATTCAGATGTCCGATAGATGGGTAGCTATATAATCGAATCTACTTTATTAATGCCACAGCATGTCCTGCCAAGTTGAACGAAAATTGCTATCTATTACTTTCGGTGGAACAGGAGATCGGTCAAATGACTGAGTAGAAGTTTGCTCGCTTCCCCTTTTGTCCTACTTGATGGAAGTAAACATAGGAACGAATTTGATTACTTGCACAAAATGAATGGTCTCCCAACGCGTTTGATGAACTTGTTGTGGTAACAAAAGCCTTGTACTCTGCACTCGCTTAGGGAAATGCTCCTCCGAAAGAATAATATACAATATTTTGAGGATGATTTCAGTATTGTAGAGCTTGATAACTAGCACAAATCCAAAAATTCATCGCTTAATCGTGGGAGTGGATTCAGGGGTAACCAACTTAGAAGCCGCTACTGCGCTGCACTTCTCAGGCGTGCCCACACTACTGCAGCTTCCCGATAGGGGACAGTTTATTGACACTGATACGAACATCAAATCAAATCACACTTCACCTTCACCTTCTTTCCATTCCTACAAGCCAAGCCACTCTCGTCAATAATACTCCTTCCTGTGAATTTTTACACGCTTCGCAATCCAGACCCAAATTGAAAAGTCACTCGTTTCTGCCCTTTTTAGCCGCCAAACAAACACCCTCCGCGAATCGAATCTGTAACGGGGAAGCGACGCTTGACACGCCCTGAAACGTCGAATGGCAAGAACGTTGTAGCAGGATATCGCGCGGCATTTCAGCCAGGCACCGCCACTTCGTCAGAGCTGCATCGTCCTTATCGTTTGGTGGGAGCAAAAAGCTTGTCACTTCCTCTTCCCGCAATTAAATCGGGGTCCCGTCATTCAACTACTCGAATCGAAGCATTTTCAATCACACACATAATACGAAATGGCACCAACTGTCACTGGTCTGCAGGCCCGTCAGACCTTCACTGATGGCGATGGAGTGGTGTTCGTGGATGATGGAAGGAGTTTCTGGTGGACGAGGGTATGCACATTCAGACTCTTTGAATAGGCAATATCTAACAAACAAACAGGAGGGTCAAATCGTTCGGTGGTCGATTTTCTTAGGCATCTTCGTTTTCATAATGGCGTATCTGATTATTGGGTACTGGCACGCAAAGAGGAGGATCAACAAAGGCCAGGTACCGCTACGATACCATCGAGTACGAACCCCGTAACCACTGGGCTCTGTGCAATAACTAATCTATCCCTAGTGGCTTCTAAACAGACAGCAACGAGCACGATATGATCCCGCATACCAAAACCCCTCCGTTTACTACAACACATACCAACCCCAAAGCCAACAATATGGCATGAATCCTATGCCTCCGCCGATGTACGACCCGAACGCTCCTATGCCACCAACATATCAACCACCCGCAGGAGGAACAAAGGTCGATCCATCACAATGGCGAGCAGAACCCACTCGAAGACCAGCGGAATCTGGCGAGCCTGCTCCAGAATACACACCTCCACCAGGACCTCCTCCCGCCGCTGTCCAGGCAAACCATACTGGCAGTAGCAATAATCCATACAGACTTTAAGCTTCGCTGGCGGGCTTTAGACCGGAGTTATTTGGGATATTGAACCTTTGTAATGCACGAAAGGTGGGCGTAATAAGGTTTCCATTCAAGAATAAGCATTGCTAGGCTGCATGGTTAGGGGTTGAAGAAAAATGTACTATCAGGAATAGACACAATAAACAACAATAAACGCTGCTATACAGACATCTATTTTCCCCTGCTAATCATGTCCTAGAACATATGCAACCATATCTCGTGCCGGGCCCGAGAATGTACCAGTCTGAGTAGAACAATCGGAATCCGCAATTTTCAATGCCATTCTTTGCGTTCCGAGGTATCAACCCAGATCCATAGCATCTGGGTCGTTATCCGCGTCTGTGACATTTATTGGTGGTGCTGGCTCCTCGTCCATACTCTCGTCTGCTGGTGTTTTGTTTCCATTTACCATGCCATGATACCAGTGCCGCGAATCTACCCCATTAACGGGAGTCACCGTCGTCTGAGCATTCCGGATCTCCTCGTTCCGTTTCTCGTCCTGTTTCGCGCGTGCCCGCGCCCTTGTTTCAATGATAGCCTTCCGAACACTATCTTGCTCTTCGGGTACCGTCAGAGAGCTGGGGATATTGTAGAGCACCAATTGGTTATTGCCTGCTAGTTCACCTTCGCTGTTTGCTAGCACTGAGGGAGGAATGCGCGACTCTCGCAGGTGTTTCTCGATATCAGGCAGAAAGACTAGCTTGCCGTCGTCGGACTCGCTGCTGTCTGACAGCTCAGCGTCGATGTCGTATATGTAAACTTTGTGCTTTGAATCGTCTAATTGCATTACATCGTCGGGGATTTCGTTGGGGAGCGCTGGTTTGGGGTTCGGTGGTGGGCTGTTTATGGCGGGTTGTTCGACGGGGACATAGAGCTTGTGGCCATCGCGCTCTGCGGAACTGTTAGTTCTAGCTCTCAGAAACTTAAAAGAATAATCAAATTGAAATAAAGAGTACAAACCAAGGTTCAGTAAGCTCAGCCGTTTGGAAAGGCGATCGTTATCTTGATTCTCAGCCTTTCTTTTCCTGATCTTGCCTGTCGCTTGCAGACGATCCATCCCATCCCTCCCCTCCTAGCTAACAACACAACAAACCTTCCTGCACGACGCAGGCAGACCAACCGTGTCTTATCTCTCGCTTTGCTGTACGTTCTCTGCAATATCTCAACCAAAGTCTCACTCGCGTACGAACCCTATCGGCTTTGCTGGAAAGGCGGATGAATGAGCTGCGGTGTGGTTGTGGAAGCTTGCGCAGATTCCAAAACGGATTGAGTCACCTGCGAATATTCTCGACGCTCAACCCATCAACGCGAGGCAACTTTCTGGGCGCGCACACGACAACTCCACAACCGCAGTTATTTGGGTATCGCAACTTCTCGAGATCGAGCTTCAGAATGGTGGACACAAAGAAATGGACTGCTCCGGTGGTCAGAAAGCAGTTTCTCGACTTCTTCAAGGAGAAGGGTCACACTATCGGTACGTGGCGGGGTAATTTTTTGTTTGAGGCACAATAACTCTCGACGCAATCCCAATGAGTCTGAGAAGCTCAATTGGAGATTTGAAATACATATCTCTTGCATCTTTACCTTTCAAGTACCATTCAGCTAATATGGAATAATCACAGTGCCCTCCTCCTCCGTTGTACCCCACAATGACCCTACCCTTCTCTTTACAAACGCAGGCATGAACCAGTTCAAGCCAATTTTCTTGGGAACCGTAGGCCAGACAGATGATATGGCACAATTGAAGAGAGCGACAGACACCCAGAAGGTATTTCGCACATCTACACTTGAAAGTGAACCTGAAAGTGAGGGGCAAGCTGACTGAGTCGTAGTGTATACGTGCAGGTGGAAAGCACAATGATCTCGACGATGTTGGTAAAGACAGCTATCATCACACCTTCTTCGAGATGCTGGGTAACTGGTCATTCGGAGACTATTTTAAGCAGGGTGCTATTGAGATGTCTTGGGAGCTCCTGACGAAGGTTTACGGCCTAGATCCAGACCGCCTCTACGTTACATACTTCGAGGGTGACAAAGCTGCTGGTCTCGAGCCAGATCTTGAAGCTAAGGAAATCTGGAGAAATGTTGGTGTTGCGGACGATCACATCCTGCCTGGAAACATGAAGGACAACTTCTGGGAAATGGGTGACCAAGGACCATGTGGACCCTGTAGCGAAGTCCATTACGACAGATTGGGAGGCCGAAATGCTGCTCACCTTGTCAATCAAGACGACCCCAATGTTCTAGAGATTTGGAACAACGTGTTCATTCAATACGACAGACAGAAGGACAGGTCTCTAAAGACTCTCCCGGCGAAACATGTTGACACCGGTTTGGGCTTCGAGAGATTGGTTTCAGTTCTGCAAGACAAATCATCCAACTACGACACCGATGTATTCTCACCTTTGTTCGCCAGAATTCAAGAGGTCACAGGAGCCAGATCCTACACAGACAAATACGGCAAAGATGATACTGACGGCATTGATACAGCATACCGTGTGGTTGCAGATCACATCCGTCTTCTCACATTCGCTATTTCGGACGGAGGAGTGCCAAATAATGAAGGAAGAGGATATGTCGTCCGACGTGTGTTACGGCGTGGATCTCGATATGCGCGCAAATACTTCAATGCTGAGATTGGCAGCTTCTTCTCGCAAATTCTACCTGCGCTTGTCGCCCAAATGGGCGAGCAATTCCCGGAGATCAAGAAGAAGGAGCTGGATGTCAAGGAGATACTCGATGAGGAGGAAGAGGCTTTCGCCAGAACACTGGATCGTGGTGAGAAGCAATTTGAGAAATACGCTGCTCAGGCAATCAAGTCGAATACGAAGAAGCTTTCTGGAGCCGATGTTTGGCGACTTTATGATACATTTGGTTTCCCTGAGGATTTGACCAAGATCATGGCTGAGGAACGAGGACTTGAAACTGACGATGCCGAGATTGAGGTTGCGAAAGAGAAGGCTCGCGAGGCAAGCAAAGCTGTCAAGGAGTCCAATGAACAGTTTGCAAAGTTGGACGTACATCAAATCGCAGAGTTGGACAAGATTGGCATTGTTAGGCCGAATGACGATGCTAAGTTCTCCAAAGGTGACTGCAAAGGCAAGATTCAGCTCATTTACGATGGCAAGGGTTTCTTGAAGTCAACAGAAGGATTTGAAACCGACAAGAAATTCGGCATTTTGCTGGATAAAACCAACTTCTATGCCGAGCAAGGAGGTCAAGTCTTTGATACTGGCAAGATGGTCATCGACGACGTTGCTGAATTCGAAGTCGTGGACGTCCAGGCTTACGGTGGATATATTTTACACAATGGATTTCTGAAGTATGGTGGTTTGAAGTCTGGAGACGAGGTGATTTGTGAATACGATGAGCTACGAAGACAGCCTATCCGCAACAACCACACGGGAACTCACATTCTCAACCACGCTTTGCGAGAACACCTTGGGGACGATATCAACCAAAAAGGATCTTTGGTCGATCAGGACAAGTTGCGATTTGATTTCTCTCACAAGTCTCAAGTCACGATTCCAGAACTCAAGAAGATTGAAGACTCATCAAATTCCTACATCAAGCAAAACTGCAAGATATACTCCAAGGATGTCGATCTCGACACCGCAAAGAGCATCGAGGGAGTCCGCGCTGTCTTCGGCGAAACGTACCCCAACCCAGTCAGAGTAGTTTCAGTAGGTGTCGACGTGGACACTCTGCTCGCAGAACCCAAGAACCCCGAATGGCGAAAGGTTAGCGTAGAATTCTGTGGTGGTACTCACGTAGACCAAACAGGTCTGATCAAAGACCTCGTCATCGTCGAAGAAAGCGGCATTGCAAAGGGAATCCGCCGCATTATCGCTTACACTGGCGACGCCGCCCATAGTGTCCAACGTGAAGCTCAACTTTTTGCTGAGCGGATAAATGCGCTGGAGAAGATGCCGAACGGGCCCGCGAAGGAGGCCGAGATCAAGACCACGCAAAATGACCTCAACCAACTCACAGTCTCCACCCTGACTAAGGAAGATCTGAAGGTCCGATTTGCCAAGGTACAAAAGGATCTCCTGGATGATCAAAAGAAGCGCCAAAAGGCTGAATCAAAGGCCGCTCTGGACATTGTCGCCAGCCACTTTGCGGACAACAAGGATAGCAACGTGTACATCGGCAAGCTACCTATCTCTGCGAACCCGAAGGCCATTTCCGACGTCATGAATCACTACAAGACTAAGGTCAAGGACAAGACCGTGTATCTGTTCGGAGGAGATGAGACTGCAGTAGTCCATGGCGTCTACGTAGGAACGGAGCACGCGGGCAAGGGGGTAACTGCACAGGGTTGGTGGGGACATGTATCGCAGGTGGTTGGAGGTACGTGATTCTTTCAGATCAACTGGATGATTATGCTAATTGTTTTGATAGGTCGTACTGGTGGCAAGGAACCTACTAGGATTGGGTCCGGAACTAATCCAGAGAAGATCGAGGAGGCTGTCGCTGCGGCCCAGAAGTATTTTGAGGAGCTTAAGCTGTAGTTTTATACCCGAGCCAGCACGAGCCAGCACGAGCCAGCATGAATGAATGAGTGTATAATAGATTTCATAGTCAAATATGCATGTGGCATCCTAGTATTGGACTAGAGCCTGCAGAAAGACCCCTCAGAGTCTCAAACATAAAGACGGTTATAAATTACAAAGTCTAACCAAAAAAATAAACCGTTTGGTTCTCTCAAAGCTCCCGATCGTATCTCGCTCAGTAATTAGCATCTAATAAACTCCATCCACTTTTCTTCAGCGAAATCTCCCAAAACCTCCACATATATCATCCCTACCTCCCACAACCCCTTCCAACTCACCCCCCTAACCCCTCAAATCCGCCTCACTAGCCTTCTTCCTCGCCAACTGCTTCTCCTCCAGCCGTCTCGTCATCAACATAATCTCCTTCTCAACATCACTCGCCCTAATCGGCGCCTCCCTCTCAACCTCCTTCCCCTTCCCTTTCCCCTTCCCCTCACTCGGACTCCCACAAGCATAAAACCCCCCTCCATTCCCATTCCCCAATCCCGTCACACCACCCGTCCACACACTCCCACCCCCAACCCCACCATCCGCATCCCTCGGCGTGCCAGGCTGCTCATCATCCGGCGGCTCGCCCTCATGTCTCTCCACGCCCTCGGGTATAGGCACCATGGCGCGCTTACACCATATATGCTTTGCGCTGGACCAGTCTAGGCCGGCGATGCAGCCTCCTTTGACGGAGAGAACTGGTTTACCTGGTGTGGTATGGATTACGCGCGTGCCGCAGGTGCGGCAGAAATAGCAGTTCAGAGTGTGTCCTGAAGCTGTGGGACGTCTATTCTAATCATCAATAAAAAAAAATCCCTTTTCAAGATTGAAGAAAGTAGTGGGGGGATGAAAATGGGAGGGGTAACGTGATCAAGGGACAGAAGGGGGGAACCTACGTATAGACTGATAATACTTCTTTACATGGTAGCTCGAAACGCGGGAATATAGCTGAGCAGCCGAATGCGGAAGAAGATTGTCGGCGGCACTCGTCGCAGTGGCATATATAGACTGCGAGGGGCTTCGGGAGGGGCGTTTTGAAGCTCACTGCCCCGCATTGGCAGGCGGCGTCCATGGTGTAGTGTTGTATGTATTTTGACTTAAATTCTTAGGCTTAAAACCAGATGGGAAAAGGGGTGGTTTGGGGCATTAGTTATAAGTTGTAGGTATGGCTTGAGTTTGAGTGGTGAATTAATGTAGGTTGGAGAGGCGAGACTGTGATTTGATGTCGCCAAACTAGGGGAGAGGTACGACTAGCAGAAACAGTCAGCAAACAAAATGGAAGGGTTTGCTTCAGCAATCAAAGTAGCGAGATGATAATTAACCCATTGAGGAGAGAATAGAGAAGAGTTGAGAGAGAGATGAGAGAGAGTTGAGTCATCAGGAATCACATGACTGGTGGTGGGGCATGATTAGTTTAATTTGGAGGATGGTTGCTCTGAAATTGGCCAATTATCATTAGTCTAAATATTAATACACTATATCATATAGCATGGTTCTCGTTAGTTTTATGTATGTCGGCCATCTACTAATTGATCTCCGCTTTGTCGATTGTCTTGCGCATTGCTGTTTCCTTCCTCTGCTCCATGCTGTCCCTTTCCAGTGTCGGCATGTTTGGCCGGGTCAAACACATAAATTGGAAATTCCAAGAAGATGGTCCGCTTAAGAATCGTAGGCATCTTCTCGTATAGTTGTGGTGGAAATGGAATCAAGATGCTCGTGCGATTCAAGTATCTTGAATATTCATCCCAATGATTGTCCTTCTCATAACGCTTCTTTGCTCCTGGTCGCTCTTGGAGTGTCAAGCCGGAGACAAACATGAGGAGGATTGTCAAGAAGAAGGGGCCGAGTATCGTGGCGTAGAGAGCTTTGTATGCTTGACCCTTAACATAGCCATTGGCAGCTGGGGACACGCAGATCATGTAGATACCTGTTATGTGTTAGTTACGAAATGCCAAACCCATACAACAATACGTACCAAACTGGATGATTATTTCACCAAAGTAATTTGGATGTCTCGTCCACGCAAAGAATCCCTTGTCACAGATGGCGCTCTTGTCGCTCGTATTGCTCTTGAAGCGATACTTCTGTATGTCACTGACGCTCTCCATTATAATTCCAATACCATATAACACCACGCCTCCAATATCTCGTCCAGTGCCAAAGTCCGGTTGTGGGTATTGGGTGACATTCGGCGAATTTAAGACTGTAACTGGTAGGGAGACAGTCCAGACCCACAGCATCTGGAATACCCAGAAGCCAAGGAAAGGAAAGAACTTGTCGCGCTTATCATCGAAACGGTCGTCCTTGCCGGTTTTCAGGATTCGGAAAAGGAGGAAGCCTGAGAGTCGGAGGCCCCAAATCATAATGAATAGGGAAGCAACGATTTGTCGTGCATTGTGACGGCCGCTGAAGGCAAGAGTGATGATGGCTAGGATGACAAAGTTGGTTCCGCCGGCAAAATCTAGAGGGATTTATGTTAGACTGGGGACATTTGCGTGTGGATTTGAGCAGCATTTACCAGTCAACTTGTCAAATTTCAAGGAGAATGCAATGGAGAAGAAGAAGAGTTGATATCCCACGGTTATTAGGAGGGTGATGGCAAGGTAGTAATTGTCTAAGGCGTGAACCTCCATTATGGCGCCAGCTGGGTGGACTGATGCGAGGGATTGGACGATCACAAGTTGGGGAAAATGGTGTTGTGAACCAGACTTTGGAGGGGTCCTCAGGATTGTCAATAAAAGAGTTTCAGGTGAAAAGCAAAGCGGAATTATATATATTACTTTACGATGCAGCACAGCCGCGTGAACGATGATGAGTTGATGTCAGCCTAGAAAGGACTCTCTATTATGACTCTCTATTATGACTACCGCAGCACTTTGGCGAATGCGAAATGGATATTTTCTAATCAATTGTCGTCGCTCGATGGGAACCATTTTAGAGTCGTGGGCGTCATCGGAGGAGATCTACAAGGATGCGGCCACTAGTTCCCGCCATTAGCGACGGAGCCGGAGCTTTGAAAGGCCGAGATCCCAGCCCCAGCCTTAGATCTTGATGCGAGTGCAAGGCGAGGCTGGAAGTCCACAACTTCTTTTCTCCACCACGGCATCACTTACTAACATCCATATAATAGGATCTCGTTCCTATTGGGGAGGTGACCTACAAGGCTACAGCATATTGATATTCGATATTCTAGGCGCTCAGGGCAATGTATTTGCCCCTGTTACACATCATGGATCGCCGTGCCTCGAAGCATTGAACCTGCATTGAACCTGCATTGCATCAACCGTCAGTCCATTACAGGTATCCACAAGGGCTTCCTCGGAACACTGCGCCTGATCCTCTTTACGTCGGCAGCCAAAAAGGAGAGATTTAGACAATCATCGGGGATTTACTCCTCGGCATTTCTGTTTTCCGCATTGCAATTGGATCCTCAGCGGCTGTGGAGGCATGGGGGCC